>Ga0207890_1000108_pt1 | contig 36942 bp, 38 predicted proteins | sample LinPmetageLP48_FD_184059 | JGI IMG/M metagenome (GOLD analysis project Ga0207890, IMG submission 184059) | Marine viral communities from the Pacific Ocean - LP-48 (SPAdes) | ecosystem: Environmental > Aquatic > Marine > Oceanic | place: Pacific Ocean | collected 2011-06-13 | reverse complement strand
CGCATCAATATCTTTGACCGAGCAATCCAGTTCATCGTGAATCTGCAAAAGCGGTGTAATCCCTTGATTATAAAGGTTAACCATCGCTTGCTTAGTCATGTCTGCAGCACTGGCTTGGATTAAACGGTTAAGCGCCTTGTAAGTAAACGCTCGTTTTAGTTGTGTCGTTTGACCATAAGTAACCAAGGCTTCTTCTTTAGGCAACGCTTTCTTCATTTCAAAACCTTTGGGTTCCCATAGATCGAAACGACACTTTCTACCCTTTAATGAGCGCACACTGCCGTTTGATCGCGCATCCTCTAACCTTCGAGACACGCCTTGCATTAATTGTTTAACAAAAGGTACCCGCTTATGGTATTGCTTAGTCAAGTCTTTTGCTTCATCTAAACTAATATCTAATTGATGCGAGAGCTTCGTTACGCCCATCCCGTACATCATTGCCAGATTAATTGTCTTGGCACTTTTACGAGGAATATCAGCCATCTTGGCTACCATTGTATGAAAGTCCATATCAGGGTCATTGTTATAACCTTCAACAAATTCATCAACACCATCTAAACCACCGCCCTTCCAATCCGATAAGACCGCCGCGTAATGCACCAAGATGCGTGGTTCTTGTTGCGAGAAGTCAATGGCCGCCCAATGCTCGCCTTCTTCGGGCAAAAACAACGAACGAATCATTGGGCCTAGCTCTGGGTCGCGAGCCGGGATCTGTTGTAAGTTCGGATTGTTCATCGATATGCGTCCAGATACTGTCCCGCCGCTGTCTGAGCGCAATTGATTGATGTGGCTGTGAATCCGTTTATCTGGGCCGACATGTTTTAATATAGAGTTTATAAACGTACCCTGTATTTTATTTAATTCACGCGCTTGTACGACCAACCGTGGAAACTCATGCGGATGCTCGGCTAAAAAAGCTTTGGTAAAACTGGGCGCGCCTTTATCCGTACGCGGATATTGAATACCGATTTTATCGAACGCTTTCTTTAAAGAAGCCGCCGCCCATATTTCTACACCAAAACCGGCTAAAGATTTTATCTGTTTGATCGTTTCCTTCTCTCGTTTTAAAATAGCTTGCTTGGTTCGTTCTGCTCGATCGGTGTCCACTCGTACCCCACGCCAAGTCATATCAATTAAACAAGGTAACAAGGCTGTTTCTAGTTCCCACACGGAATTTAAACCTTCTTTTGCAATCTGTCCTTTAAACAACTGCCATAGTTCTAGTGTCAACACCGCATCCATTTCGGCGTAAGGGCCGACATACGGCGCCGGTAACTTCCACATTTCGCCTTTTGGATCAACACCAAAGTCTCGTGCCGCCTGAGTTAATAGCTTTTCTGATTTGGTTTTGCCCAGATAATCAAAGGACAACGCATTTAAAGAATAACTAAACCGGTTTTCATCCAATAACGAGGCGGTAATCATGGTATCAATAATACGTCCCTCAACTGGCACGCCGATTTGTTTTAACCACCCGGCATCGTACTGTGCATTGTGCATAATTTTATCGCCTTTCCCGGCTAAGATTTTAGTCAACCACCGGCACACAATCCGCTGATCTAAATTACCCCCACCCAGATGACTAAAAGGTAAATAACCTTTCCAATCAGCCGTAGCAACAGCCACGCCTACTACTTCGCCATCACCCGTAGGCCACCCTGGGCCTTTTACTTTTAAATTTGGGTCGCGTGTTTCTAAATCGATGGCTATTTCTTTAGCGCCACTTAAATCTGGTAAATCTACCGGGGGCATCCAATCTGTTTCCGCATTAAACATGGGGAACTGTAATCGCGTTTCTTTTTTCATTATAGGTTATAACTCCGTTGGTAAGTCTCTGGTTCGACAATAAATAAATTCTGTTTAGTTCTGGTGACCGCTACATAAAAAACACGGTGTAAAATATCGGGGCTTATCTGCATAGAGGTGTCGGCGGCGGCAGTTAGATCGCTAAATACCACCACGTTTGAGGCTTCGCCCCCTTTTGCGCCGTGAATCGTGGATAGTTTAATACGCGGCATTTCTTCTAAATCCTCACCGCGACGCAGTAAAGCGTTAAGGTAGGCTCGATCTACATCCGGTAAACGGTCTAAAGCGGTTTGCCAATCCATGTCAGCCGTAGCCAACAACCCGTGTTGTTGCTGTAATTGTTCTAAACTTAAAAAAGCACTTTCATCTGCTTTAATAGTTTTAAAACCACGCCCAACACGCACGCCATTGCCCCGCATGAATGAATACAAAATCTTAGCCGAAGCAACGTCAATCACTTCGTCGTTCTGTAATTTTTTCCACGACAACAGTGCCGAGCTAATTTTAGGTGCCACCGACGGATACCCAGAACGTTCAAAGTAATAGCCACTTTGCTTTAAAATGGCCGATACCGGGTTAATTTGATAGTTTGCTTGACTCAGCACCAACCAATCGCCCTGACTAAAATCTAAGTGTTCCGGCGAGTATATTCGTTGTACCGAGCCTTCTTCTTTTTTAGGCAGATAGTTTTTTGGAAACCGTCTACGTATACGCGAAGACAACCCGGTGGCTAAACGATGCACTGAAGCCGGGACGCGATAACTGGTTTCTAATATCTCAGCACCCCCCGGTAAATTAATAAAATGATCTACATCAGCACCGGCAAAATCATAGATAGCTTGATCGTCGTCGCCCGCACAATACATCTTCTCTGATTTAGAGTCTAACAAATGAGCAATTTCCCATTGTAACGGGGATAAATCCTGCGCTTCGTCTAACAAACATAACTGCAGTGGGGGACATATCTGCAAACCTTTTTCAACAAACAGTTCAAGCATGTCCGTGTAATCATGTAAACCGTTTGATCGCTTGTATTGAGCTACTGCTGCCGCTACATAGTTAACTTCCGTCCAACTGTACTTAATATTACTGTGGTTGTACTCGTTAAGTAGCGTGGTTCGTTTTAATCGAGCTAATGTAATTAGCCTCAATATCTCCGATTCACGTTTAATAGCGGTAGTAAAATCATCGCCATAAGCCGTGCCGCCGGCTAGGTCAAAACCAATACGGGTTTCGATCTCTCGGTAATGCTCGGGGCCAAGTAACTGATCGGTGGTCAAGCCCACTAATCTAAACGCCAAAGAATGTAGCGTGCGAAAATAAGGCAAGTCTTCTTTAGCATCCAGACCAAACCGCCGACAAGCCCGTTCTTTTGCTTCGCTTGCGGCTTTACGTGTAAATGCTAAAAAAGCAATTTCAGAAGACGGAGTGCCCTTAGAAAGTTCTTTGTCCACTAAATCTAACAAGGTAGTAGTTTTCCCAGTCCCTGGAGGACCAAAGATACGAAACACTAAAACGGAACCTCGTCTTGATTGCCAAAGTTTGGAGGTGGTATTTCTGGGTTAGCCCGAGCAAACGCCGGAATACACCAAACACGTACTGTTTTTCCTTTGATGTTTATCTGGGTAGCTTCGCCGTTAATATCTCGTAAACGTTGAGCTATCTGATGCGTACGGTAATTTTTAAAATTAGCTTTAGTTAAATGGTTCTCTAAATCAACCAACCTAAAAAATGTCTTATCTTGTTTTTCATCCGTATACGGACGTCTTAAAAGTATTTCTTCCCGATCTTGCGCTTGTTGTAGTGAACTACAAAATTCTTCTAAAAACGCATAAAAACGTCCGTTAACACTAGCGTCTGCACTCACTTCTACAATGCTGCCTTCGTTCTGTGTCATATCGTCCAGTAACGTGTTGATACGACCTTCCCATAAAGGCTTAGTCACACTTCGTGGCATAAAGTTTAACTGCTCTACGCACGAACGTTGAAAAGTAATTTGATTCATTAAACCTTCGGTGTCTAACTCTAAAGGCTCGCCATTGACGTCTAAAAACCAAACAGGCGGTTGTGAATTATACTTTCTTAGGTTTGCAATAAGCACACCCGAGATAGCCGCATCTATACCGAACTTACGTGTTTTGCATAACTCAGCATTACAATAAGAGTTTATCGGTGCATCCTTACATTTATATGCGTATTCTTTTTTCTGTAACTGCTTGGCAACTACGTTAACTTCGTTTAAAGGTAACGGCGGGTCCAGATATTGCATATTGTAGTTTAGTATTTCCGTTTCCCAGGAGTCCGGGTAAGCTTTGCGTAAATAAACGCCAATGTTAAATAACCCATTGTTCCGCCCACCCTCTGAAATTTTATCTCGACACAGCACTTGTAAACAAGGTGGCCCGTTGCTTACCGCTTGTGCAACTTCGGTTTTTTCTACTAAAATTGCCGCCATTTGTTCCGGCGTGCAAGCATACTCTTTATGCAACTCAAAAAATTCTTCTAGCGTTGCCGCCGAGCCGTCATCTTTGATAGCGTAACGTAACCCGTTTTCGTGGTCAAAGTAGGGAGTATTAAGAAAATTACCTACGTCGCCGCGTTCTAAATTTAATTTTATTTGTTTTGGGAATATTTCTGATTCGCCATAACCCAGCAAAGAAGCTACGTGCCTCAATGCTTCTTGAATACTTTTGGCAGTGACCCATTCAGAAGTAAATATAAATACATGAGCCCCGCCTGATTTGGAACGACAGACTACCAGAGGCAGCTTTAACGTACGTATTTTCTGTATTAATGCTTTGTGATCGAAGTTATATTCATCTATGTCAACACAACCCCACTTACAGTTGTTTTCTTCGTTGATTGGTATGATCCCAACAGAACGTCCTTTGCCGGATAGATGACCTTCCCAAAGTTCCGGGGTGCGTTCTTCGCGTACTACGCCCGCTTTACCTGTACTTTTACCGTTTAATTGTTTCTTATCAATTTTGTATGTGCCATAAGCGACACGCAAGCCATCAAAGATAGATGAAAATTGTTTGTGATAAGACATAAGGCTCCCTTGAAGGACGGCACTACTACCGTCCTTCCTTAGTTACTTAAAAAGGAGCGTTATCTTTACTGCCGCTTCCATCCTGTTGATGTTTAACTTCAACATCACCCGTGCTGATTGATTCGGCAAATGCTTTAGCCGCGCCATAAAGACCCATGTCTTGTACTTGACTGACTAAAGAAATGTCCCAACCATGCCAACTGCCTTTGGAGTTTTCCTCACTGACAGTTTTGAGTAGGTAGACATGCGAATAACGAGGCGGTGTAAAAGGCCCGTTTTTACCGACTAAACTACGCGACGCAATCATCGAGTTCCATTTACGACTCTTCTTTAACTGCGTTGATTTCATAGCAATCAAAGCCGTGCTTGTTGAGCCATCTTCTTCTATGATTACCACAAAATGTTGGTGTGTTTCCTCTAAATAACTACCCTCACCACCCACAACATATTCGCGATTGTCATCCGGCGATCGTTCTGTTTTAGGTAACTCGTTTTCAGGGGTAAAAATGTTTAAAGGTGCGCCGGTCCCACTGCCCCGAGGTGCCCATTCAATAAAGCGTCTTTGATAAGAGCATGGAACAACTTGTATTCCTTGCTTGCCCTTATAAATTTGACTCGACACGGTGTTATAAATATCACCCTTCCTAGCTTCTTCCAAGTCATCTAATACCGAGTCTAAACCACTCAATATTTTGATAAAAGGTAGGGCTAGATCGTCTTGACCTATGTTTTCTAAACCTTTGCCGGCATCTGCTTCAAAAATTGATGCGTCAAATTCAACCACATTACTTTCCTTCTTCTTCGATACATTACTTGACATGCTTATTTCCTCTTAATTGTTGCACGTTGTCCGATATATGCGCCAAAGAGCTCCATAGGAAAACTTTCACCGTTTTCTACACGCTCCCTAACCCACGCCTTGAGTGTCTGAGAATGAACATCTGTTTTCTGTTGAGGAGTAAAGCCATTTCGTTCTGCAACAGCCATAAAATCTACGGCTGTGTTGTCTTCGCCTCGCCCAAAAGTACAACTCACTACATTTTTAATTAAATCACCAAAGTCATTTTTACGAAGCCATTCAAAAGCTTCCTCACGATTACTAACTTTAATGTGAGCACCGTAGGTGGGTTTAATTGCTATGGATGAACCATCCTCCAATGTAAAACCAGACAGCCCTAACTCTTGTAACATGGCCGGTAAGTCTTCATCAGTGAGCTTTAAAAGTTCTGCTTTCAATGCTTTTTGTGATTTTTCTAAATCAGCAAGTAAGTTTTCTTTCTCTTGGATTTTTTTAGCAATACTAGCTACTTTGCTAAGTTCTTTATCTCTAGGTGTTCTTGAATCGTTTGCGGTTGCGTCTGATTCTAACTGCGACAGAAAGTCTTCTTCCATTTTTCTTGCTCCGTGGTTCGTGAATTGAGAGATGTTTTGCATCCCTAGACAAATACATTTATATCGCATATCATTATATACGTCAACAGCGAGGATGAAAAAAAATGTACGTCTATAAAACAGAACCCTATAAACATCAAAAAGAAATATTTGAAAACTCTTGGAAAGCTCGTCAGTACGCCCTTTTTTTAGAAATGGGTACAGGTAAAACAAAGATCGCTATCGACTCGTTAGCCGCCTTGTATGAAGCTAAAAGCATCAACACAGTTCTGATTGTTGCGCCAAAAGGCGTCTATGCAAACTGGGTAGAAAAAGAAATCCCGCAGCACTTGCCTGACCGAATAAACTACAAAATAGTTCAATGGCAGCCGAACATTACGAAGAAGTTCCGCGAAGCGTTAACCGAGTTAGCTGACCCAAAACATGACGATTTACATATACTAGCAATGAATGTCGAAGCCTTGTCTACTATTAAAGGTGCATCTAGTGCATTCAAGTTTTTAAAGATGAATCCAAATAATTTATTTATTATGGACGAAAGCACGGCCATTAAGAATCGTAAAGCCATGCGTACTAAAAACGCTTTAAAAGCCGCAGGTTTAGCCAAGTACAAACGTATTCTAACCGGTTCGCCTATTACAAAAAACCCTATGGATTTGTTTAGTCAATGTAATTTTCTTAGCCCAAAGCTATTGAATTTTAAAAGTTTTTTTGCTTATCAAGCACGATACGCTATTGTTCGACGACGGATGATGGGAGTAAAAAGCTTTCAAGAAATTACGGGATACCAACGTTTAGATGAATTACATGATAAGCTTGAGAAGTTCAGCGCAAGAGTTCTCAAAGAAGACTGCTTGGACTTACCCGACAAAATCTACACCAGTAGGCGCGTACCGTTAACTAAAGAACAGTTAACGGCTTACGTGCAGATGAAAAAACTAGCCTTAGCCCGTTTAGAAAAGGGCGAGCTATCCACTACAGCCAGTGTCTTAACCCAAATAATGCGTTTACAAGAAATTTGTTGCGGTCATTTAAAAATGGACGATGGCACCATACAAGAGATACCCAACAAACGTTTAGACGAATTGTTTAACACTATTGATGAGATGTCCGGGAAAGTAATTATCTGGGCTACCTGGGTGTATGACTTAGAGCGTATTGTAACCAAGTTACGCGAGCGTTACGGTGAAGACAGTGCCGAAGCATTTTATGGGGCTACGCCGCAAGACAAACGCCAGAAAATAGTAAAAGATTTTCAAAAGAAAGAACACCCCTTACGATTTTTTGTAGGTAATCCCAAGACAGGCGGGTATGGTTTGACTTTAACTGCCGCTACTAACGTCATCTATTGGAACAACAGCTACGATTTAGAAACGCGCATTCAATCTGAAGACAGGGCCCACCGTATCGGTCAAGACAGGCACGTTCTGTATGTAGATTTAATTAGCCCTAACACGGTAGATGAAAAAATACTTCAAGCTTTAAAAAGTAAAATTAGTATAGCTCAAGAAGTTTTAGGTGAAGAAGGTCGAGATTGGTTAATTTAAGGTCTTGGTAAACTACCTATGCCCTGTGCTTGTCTTTCTCTAATAAGTGAGGAAGCCGGATCGAGCGGGAACATAGCCGCGTAGCGTGCTCTCTGATTAGCGGTCTGCATTGGATTTACGGAAGGCGATGCTTGCGATATAGGTTGCATTGGTGGTGGAGGCGTAATCGCTCTTTGCTCTTCCCTATCTCGAGTAATTGCTTCTACCGGAGCGGCGGCGGCTAGTGGCGAATCTTTTAGTGGTGGCACTAACAATGGAGTTTTAAACGCTTGACCACTTTGTTGTTTCGATTGTTGTTTTGCAGTTGATTCAAGCATTTCAACAAATCTTGCGTAACCACCTGGTTCAAACAACTCGCTCATAAAAGTAGTCAAAGCCGCACTAGGCGAGTTCATAAGTATTTCTTCAGCGAGTCCAGCAGTAAAGCCTGGAACCTGTATAGTGTTAGTACCCAGTGCTGAACCTGCTCTTGCACCGATAGTTCTTGCAACAAATCTTGAAAAAATGTTTTTTGATTTCCTTGACATTTCCGGCAAAAGTTCCATAAAATTCTGTTGATTTTGCATACGTTCCATAGCTAACGTAACGTTGTCCATTTGATCGTATTTAGCTTTACTAATAATTCCTTGTTTTAACAAAGTATCTGCAACGGAAGGTAACTCTTTCATTTGAGGAAAAACTTCCCCTGTTTCAAAAAATGTTTGACGGAATATCTTTGCGTCATATTTACCTATTGGTGTGAGGTCCTCTGGATCAAAAATATCTTTACCTTTTATGTAACTTGCTTCTCGAGCAACCTGAATTAAAGAACTCATTAAACCATCAACGGCAGGTTCAAACACATCTTTCGCTAGAACCTTTTTGCCTTTATACGTTACTGGTATGTTTGAAGTCCTTATTAAATTTACCTGTTTTATAAGGTTGTCTAATTTAGTTTGTGGCTCTTTGCTTTCTAAAATTTGAGTAAGTCTGAAAACAGGACTGTCTACGCCAAGAATATCGCTCAAAGCATTTTTCTCAGCTATCCTTTCTTGCATTCTAGGTATTCCCTCTTCCGGTATACCTTCACCTCTTTTAAGGCCTTGAAGAACCTGTTGCGCTTTAACTGGATCGCTCATGTCTTCAAACAATTCCCTTATGCTAGGATTTTGATCGGCAACCGCTTTGTATTTATTCATAAAAGTTTTAAGTTTTGCTTCATTTACTACAAGTTGATCTGCCTCAAATTCTCCGGGTAATGCTTTTTTTATATCGCTTGGAATAAGTGTGCTTTGTGGTTTAGGTTCAACAACGCCGTTAAGTAGCATACCTCTAATAACTTTAACTATACTGTTTTCTATAGTTAAAGCAGAATTTCGAGAAATCGGTATTATGTCTTCTACAAGTGCTGTAAGTTCGGGATCGCCTACTTTTACCAATTCTGTAGCTTGATCTTCAAAAAATTGCCCAAACTTTTGTAATCCGGTAACCCTATTGCCTAATTCGTTTGGCCTGCCTGCAGCAAGAAGGTTTTCTGCAAAAACATTGTCGTCTGAATACTTTAACTTATTAGCCATTTCACCGCCTTTTGTGCGAGAAAAAACGTCGTTTTTTGCTTTTGTATAAGTGTTTGCCAAAATTAAAGCTTCCCGTACTTTATCTAAATCCGTATTTTCTAATAAATCTTTAAGTGCATTTTTCGATATACGGGTAAGATACCTTCGTTCGCTTGGGTTTGTAACGGTGTCTCTAAGCGCATCTCCTATTAAAGAACGAATCCTAATTGCATCACCAACCGTCATAACCTGTAATGGCGTATCGGGGTCATATGTTATTTGGTTAGCAGATAACCGGGAAGCAGTTTTCTCTTGCTCTAGCACCAAACGCCTACGTTCTGCAATCGGCATATCTTTAGGAAATCCACTGATTTGTTCTCTCATTTCTTTTGGCGGTAACATATTGCTTTCTATATCATCAACTAAGTTAGCTAAATCCCCCTCAGACATACCACGAATTTCTTTTGTTGCTATACCCGCTTGATCTAAAGCTTGTTCAAATCTATCGGCCGTAGCTACTTTTTGTTGATATTCTGTTAATTTACCTACGTCGTCCGGAAGTGTTATGTTATTTTCTATAGCTTCTAAAAAACGATTAGCTCCAAGCGTTGCTGTAGTTTCTCCAGGAAAATAACCCGCTTCTATAGCTCGCTCGATAAGACCGTCTAAACTTGTTTCACCACCCTTTTTCATTCTAGCTGACGGCAACATCTCTTTACCGATTCTTTGACCGTACGAACCTCTACCTCGACGAGAAACTTTTGCGTCATCCCCCATAGCAGCAACAAGTTCGCTCATTTCACTAAAATCAGGATCAATGTTTTTAACAAGACTTTTTATTTTAAGAACAAAGGGTTCTTTACCCGGTTTTAAAACAGCGGGAATAGCTGTGCTTTTTCTTTTTGTTACGGCAGAGCCATTTTGTAATTTAGATAACAATATGAAAAATTCATTATCGTTCATTTTTACCAATTGTTCTTCAGATAGTGTTCCACCACTATCACGATTTTGATTTAATAAGAATTTTATTATATCGGGTTCGTTTCGACGTAGCGTTAAGTCCTCTGTTGGAAGGTCAAATCGAAATTTATCTCGGCTTTCCGCTTTAGGTGGCCTTTGAAGCGTGGGGTCTGCTTTAGGAAGTCTACCCTTAATTTCCTCAATCAACGCAAGGGCTTTTTTGCCATCTGCACTTTTTATGTCACTGGCTCTAAAACGCCCCTGTAGACTAGCAGAAGCTTCATCTTCGTTGAGACCCTTTATAATAGATGTCGGTTTTACCGCCGCAGAGTAATCTATTAAGTCTGGACTGTATAAACGTTTTTCCTGGTCTCTTGCATAACTTTCTAATTTATTAATTTCTCTAACAATTATTTCACCGGCTTGACCATCTTTAAGTATGCCTTTAGCTTTCATTTTATCTAATGTTTCTGTGACCGTGCTTAACCTGTTATGCACCAATTCGCCAATAAAATTTTCTTGCCTTTCTTGAAATAATTTTGTGTGAACAGCTATCAAGTCAGGCTCTCCAACTTTTATAGCATCTTCTAAAGTTTTAGCGGCTAAAAAAAACGCTTTTTGTGTTGCCTCACTCACTTGTTTTTTTAAGTTAGGATTTTTATCTATTGCATCTGCTTGTAGACGAAGCACACCATAATAAGCTTCAATCCCAGGAGTTTTAGGATCAACGGGTATATTTCCGGGTACAAGATATTTTTCTATTCCAGGAACTAACTCTGCTATTACTTTTTCTGAGGCCCTAGTAATTTCTGCCGCGCCTCCTGGGTTTAATCTTGTAAAATCAACGTCAGGACTGTGTATTCTTGGGTTATAATCGACACCCTCGGCCGCCGCTTTAGCCCTACCGGGTGTTTCGGCATTTTTTGCTATACCCTCATAAAGTTTTATTAAATCATTTCTTGCTTTACTTTCTGTTTTGTTTTTTAAATTGCTTAATATATTCTGAAACGTTTCGCTCGGGTGTCTTAACGCTTGTCCAGCTTGTGTTGATTTTGCTGCGGCACCGGAAACAATTCTACTTAAAGGCGATACAGGCGCGACTAAACCGGCACCCAAAGACATTAAAAATGACGTCATTGCGTCTCCGGGGTCTACCTGCTCGGCTATGCCAGCACCCAAACCAAACGCAGTTGCAATCGGTATCTCTTGTCTTAAATAGTAATCTTGACCCGGGGCCCGTGCTCTGGTTGCCATGCGAGAAGCCATGTTTTCTGCGCCCTGTAATGCCCGTAAACTTAACGGAGTTTTTGCATCAGGATCGTATTTACGTAAGTTGGCTAATATTTTTTTAGCTCCAAAGTCTGCACCCGTGTCAACTAAAGTGGCTCCTGCTTGCCCCGTAGGTACGTCGCCTAATGCAGATTTAGCCAAGCCACGGCGCAAAGCTGCACTGAAACTAAGAACACCACCCGTTACTTTTCCAGCTTCTCTAAACGGTTGATCTGACGGCAATACCGGTTCTTCTTCGCCCAGTAAAAAATCACTAGCAGATTTAGTAAGCCCCACTTGCTGATCGACAATCGAAGCAACTAAAGGTGCTGTTATAAAACCAATCCCACCACCAATAAGAGTACCAAGTCCAGGGTTAATAGCAGTACCTATTTTAGCCCCAAGTGCAGTTCCGGGAGTAAGTGCAAGTGCTGCTGGTATAGCACCTATTGCTCCGCGAGCCGTGGCCTCTCCAAGTACAGACAAAGCGCCACGATCTTCAATGCCGGTTAGTTTCGATATAATTTGTTCGTTATTGAATCCTGCTTCGGTAGCCGCGGTGTAATCAAAATCAGTTTCTTTTGCTAAACGCTGGGCTATTTGGCTCTCAGCTTGCGGGCGAGTTAAACCCAAACCACCTTCGTCTTGATCTTCTACAAGGTAGTTAAACGCTCCGCGTAAATTAAAATTGTCTACTTTTCTAACCATTTAATTAAAAAACTGGTCTAATTGTTTAGAGACCACTTTTGTGTCTCCCTCTAGTTTTCTTGAATAAGCCGAAGCTAAGTTATCGTATTCGCTTCGTATACTCTTTAACGAAGCCAAATCTTTTTTAGCTTTGTTTCTTTCAGTACGTGTTAATCCAGGACCTTGCATTGCGGCCTGTTGCTCACGAATAGCAAAATCCATAACGCGACTTGACGCTTTAAATTGTGCTAATGCTTCGCTGTCGTTGTAAAAGAACTCAGCCGCCGGCACTTGCAGTTTAGCTAAACGTTCCTGTAGTTGCTTGTTTTCTTTACCCGCTATTGACCCTAATGATCGAGTAAGTGCAATTTGAGTAAAACTGTCTAAAGTTCTGATGGCTTCTTCTGCTTCCGGAAACACAGGACCTTCCACAAGAGGTATTGTTGTAACAATTTTATTTATGGCTTTTTTAATAAAAGCATCAGAACCCGTTCCTTTGGTAATATCTATTCCCTTTAAACCCGATATAATGGGTTCGTCGAACGTGATGGCTTCTTCTTGTCCCGGGTTCCGTGGTAAATACCCCCCAGTTATAGGCTCGTACATACCTCTTTGTGGGTCTATAGCGTTAACGCCTTGCCCATTAGCAAAACTTTGTACGGGGCCGCCATTAGCAAAAGTTCCTGCCCGAATGTTTTGAATCTGAGGACCGGTTAAGTATTGCCCTAGTGGCACAGCCAAGCCTTGTGCTGCTCTAATTGCAATAGCACTTTTTAACCCTGCCGGCATTTCTGCGGTTATTTTCATACCTGTTTCCGGATCGTAAGAGTCCTTAAATTTTTGAGAAATAGCTAACTCAAATTTAGGCATAGCGCCACCTGTGGCATACGATCTTATTGCGTCAGCGTCAGAGAGCAAGGCATTCATTTGGTTACTATTAAATTCTGCCGGTTTTTCTGGCAGCGATTGTTCAAGAAACATTCCATACAGTTGATCGGAGCGCATTATATTTATTTTCTGTTGATTTAGCCTTTGCTGGTTTATTGCTAACAAATTTTGAAGCGGGCCAGTAACGTTAGCTCCGTACTGATTCATACCCAACAGAAGTTGATTTTGCTCCAGATCAATAGCAGCTATTGCTTCAGCTTGTTTTCGAGCGTCACTACTAAATGGTTGACCCGGTGCAAGGAAATTACCCGTGCTTTCTAACCAAGACAAATTGGTGCTTAGTTGACCTTGTTGCATAAATTCAAATTTTTTCGCCTGCAAATCTAATACCGCGTTTGCTTGCTCCATTTGTTCTGCGTTAAGAAACCTAGCTAACTCATTTTTTTCGTTGGCAAGGCTAGTTTGGTGATCATACAAGTTTTGATTTAAGGCCCCTGTAATTTTGCCTTTAATTTCTGCTAAACTTTCTTCACCGGTTAATTGCGCTTTAATTTGATCCATTCGATTTAAGTGATTTTCTTGACTTAGCTTGAGGTCTATTTGACCCCTTGCGTTAATTGCTTCGATAGTGTTGTCACCCCTTAAAGCTTCACGGGCTAGTTGATTTTCATTTATTGAATCTTGCAGTATTTGTCTTCCTTCAATACTGCTTGCATTTATGTTTACTGCATTCAGGTTTTCATCTTCCGCAATTTTTTCATTGCTTTTAATATTAGCACTGGTTCTAAAATTCGCTCCGGTCTGTCCTATTTCGGCTATTGTTTCATTACTTAAAATGTTTATGCCTAGTCTTTCTAAAGCGGCATCGTTGTCTGCAAAGGCTATTTTTTCACGACTCACAAGATTCATGTAGGCTATATTTTCAGAACTTTTAGTTGTTTTGTCGGTTACAGTTATGTCTCTTATTCCACCTATTTGGTTGCCAAGCTGTGCTGCATAATCTGCCCGAATGTTTTTTTGTTCTGCTTCGGCTGCTTGTAGTGCAGCAATATTAGCTTGTTGTTCTAATTGTCTTCCTGCCGCGACCCGTTCTCCGATTTGCTGTGGCAAACCAGAAGCTGCTGCGGCTAACTGCGAACCCATCGACCTTTTAGTCATAGATTGCCCGGTGCGTGGATCGACACCCCCGGCAAAGTTTAGACCGGCTTGTGCAATATCAAACATAATCTGAGATTTAGTCATGTCTTTTTGACCGGCTAAACCTAAAGCATCTCGATACATAGGTAAACGCATGTCTCTGCCGGCCATTAAAGATTCTTGTGTTGCTGGTTGGAGTAGCTGTAGGTTTGCGGGGTTAAACATATTAGGTATTTGGGTTACACCCTGACCTTGATTAAAGTATTGTACCGGACCGCCGTTAGCAAACTGTTGTACTGGAACTTCTTGATTAGCCGCCATCAAACCGCCAACGCCTTGTCCCATGTCAGTGGGTTGACCTGCTCCGGTCATCATATCAACATCACCGGCTAGACTTTGCATCAGTTGTCCAATACCCGAATCTACATTACCTTCTTCGGTCATCATTATAACGGGCTGTACCATAGCCAATACAGACTCTGGTGTTTTTTCAGCATCGTCTTCACCGACATATTCAGATAACTCAAGATAGCGTTCTTCAATAGTCATGGCGTTGCCACGTAAAGAATCTATAACTTGTTTAAAATCTTCAGCGCCATCCAAACCTTGCATCATGCCTTGCACGTAGTCTTGACCCATAGCTTCCATACTAACAGCCGTGTCTTGTTCTATTGCATTAACCATGTCTACCGGATTTGCTTGCGGCATTACATCAGAAGGCATCATTTCTGCTGGCCCGCCAACTTGTCTAAATAAAGGTCTTTGTAGTGTGTTCATTAAAATAGCCCCGCGTATTTAGCACCGGATGCGGCACCTAATCCGGCTATACCTAATCCAGCAATTTGTTGGAAAGGCGATACAGACGGTGCCGAAGGACTGCTAAGTATTGAGTATTGACTACTTGGTGCCCCTTTGTATATATCTGATAAGAAACCTAACTGTTGGTAAGGCATTTGGAATGCTTGTTGTTCTGACATACGTTGTGCGTCCAACTGTGCTTGTTGATTTTGCTGATAAACACCACCTAATTGCATCATGGCATTAACGTCGTTTAAATTCATTTGTTGTCCCAAGGCACCTAACTGTGCTTGCTGCATACCCAAAGCACCTAATCGAGAACCTAAGTTACCTGTTTGTGCACCCAACGAACCTATCCCTTGACCCAGTGCTCCTCTAGCTTGACCTAAAGAACCTAATTGTTGAACATCGCCTTGAGCTAATTGACCGTATTGTAGCCCTAGTTGACCAATACCTTGACCGGCTGCCATACGACGATTTTGTTGTTGTTCAAATGCTTGTTGGGCCGCTTGCCGTGCTTGTTGATAACCTTGCGAACGTAACTGAGCGCCAATTCGTGATTGCTCGCCTAAGGTATTACGCCCTATTTCAGTTTCTTGTATAGCTGCTCGAGAACCACCAAAAGCTCCTGCTGCAGCCGCTTGAGCTCTAGCTTGGTCTTGTTGTTGACCGCCTAAACGAGCCACATCTTGCTGTTGTGCAGCAATAACTTGTTCTGCATACGGGTCATAAAAATCAGAAATAGAAGATGGATCAAAACGACCGGTAGCACCCTCTAAACCAGCAATGCCTTGATCTCGAAATTGATAAGGTGTACCGCGAGTCATAGCCGCTAATTGCTGCGCTTGACCTAAAGCACCTAAACCACTTTGCATCGCACCGTAGCCTTGTTGCATCATCGGCATAGCCGATCCGGAAATAGCGTTTATACCACCTTGGGTTGAACCCGAAGCATTTTGTAAATACGGTTGATAAGCACCTAATCCGCCACTTAACACATTGCCAGCACCTACTTGCATGCCGCTTAACCCAGCCATCCTGTACGCAGGCGGAAGCAATCCGGCACGATCTTGCACTAACTTAAACGCGCTTTCCATATTGCCTAGTTTATACGCTTCTACCTCGGGCGATTCTCTAACAATCTGTGTGGTTACGTCTCCTGCTTCGGTAGTTGCCATTATCTTGCTGCCTCAAAATTTCTCATTAAATTATACATAGTCTGCATACCGTTGTTTCTATCGCCATTGCCCGCACCCCGTACGGCTCTAGCCGTCATTACAAACTCACCGTCAGAAAGCATCGCAGGTACATCGTCAGAAGTCCCTGTCCCGGGGCCCGCGATTGCTCCGTTTTGTCTTGGGAATTGCGAAGTGTCTACATCTCCACCTGAAGCGTAGCCTCCGCCGTAATTAGGCACGGCACCGTAACCGGGTGCAGTAAGGTTCGCTAAACCATAATCTGTAGTAAAGGCCGGATAACGTACCGTGTATTTTTCTGGGTTGGCAGCTAATAAATCAGCGCCAGTTGGCAAAAGTTCTGTTTCTGTTCCTTCGGTTTCAGGTGGCTCAAAGAAACCGGTTCCAGAAGCTATACCTGAAGCAAGCAATGCAGAAGGTCCAAATCTAGCTAATCGGCCAGGTCCCGCTGCGGCTTCCATACGCATTATTTCAGTTGCTGTTGGTGTAATATTCCTAGCCGCCATTCTATTAACAAATTCATCTCCGGCGGCTTGTTTTATAGCTTCTACTTCTGCTTTAGACTTACCGCCCCTAAACATGTAATTACCACTTCTTTCTAAAAATGATTGTTCAGCGGCAGCATCTGCGGCACTGGCAGCAGCATCCCCTACAAATGGACGCGGATCGGTTGGTAAAGGTACTTCTTTAAAAAAGTCTGTTGGGTTAACATTATTCGTTTTTATATTGCCAATACCTAAAGTAGAAGGATCAACGTTAGATGTTTGTATACCGTCAATACCCGGAATATTCATGTTTATTCGTCCAGTTGTATTCCTAAATTGATTTTCTTTAGCAAAAGGTACGTCGCCTACGGTTACATTACTTTTAACTAAATTTGTGGCGTAAGGGTCAGTTACCGTTTGACCCAGCCTATCCCCCGTATTTAATTGGTTTACTGACGGTCCGGCTGAAGGAGTTATTGGAGGTAAAGCTCGCGCTTGGTCTGGAGAAGTTATCGCTCTAGTCGGATCACCAAAGTAAGAACCGCCGGCTTCGCTAACTCGTCCCGGACTTGCAAACTGCCTAAAGCGTTCGCCTACACCACCTGCGGCACTACCTACACTACTCTTGAAACCTTCTGCAAAAGTATTTCCAGCCCGTAGTGAACCAACACCACCGGCTATTCCAGAAGCAAAACCACCTATTGCTCCGGCTTTTACCCCGGCTTTTAAGGCATCTTTGAAACTACCCCCAGCAGCTAAAGTGTTTATTCCAGAACCCATAGCAGCCCCAAAGATAGGACCTAACGGTGTCATAGCTAATGCAATAGGTAAAATAATAGGGACGGCTTTTTTAATAACCTTGACTACTTTCTTAACTAACTTCTTAACGCCTTTAAAAAGTTTTTTAAGAAAAAATTCAGGCTGACCGGTTATTGGATTTAGTGAGTTTAATTCATTACCAACAACGTAACGTTCTGGTTCTAAACCCATTGCTTCCATTTGTTTAAAAAGATTAAATTTAAGTTGCGGATTAGCGTTTAATACTTCTAAAGGTACAACCGTTTCACCCTCTGCTGCGTGGACCATGAACTCATCTTCGTTACGCCCGTATTCAGCTAAACGATCGGCAACGTGTTTAACTTGTGCAATACCTGAGCGAGGAATCTCATCAGTAGCCCAATCGCCTTCAGTAGCATTTAAAAAAGAAGCTATGCCGCCTTCGGGAACCATTAAGGTTTCTTGTGGTTGGTAGTCTTGTGTTGCTGCTAGAGACATCGTTTACCCTTTAATTAAACCTTATTTAATATATTAACACGCATTTCTAAGAAATGCTTACCGTTACGCTACCTAATGTTGCCGTAGCTTCCAAACCTGCGGGACACGGCACATTTAAACGAACAATCTTTACATGTCCATTTTGCGCAAAAAGAGCGCCAGTTTCAAGTCCTGTATCATTATTTGCTAAATTGGTCAACGTAAAGTTAGTAGCTCGGCCTTCACCGGGATTAATTACTTGTTGTTGAAAAACAGCAAAAGCTCTAATTATTTCTGCCATGTAGTTACTATCGTATTCTTGAGGTGGTACGGGAAACGTGGGCTGTGTTAAATTTCTACTGGACATTATCTTTTACCGTCCGGACGAATATCTACCCGCGGTGAACCTAAACGCCACTGTACTTCTGCCCCGCTACTGTCTACCCGTAAAGCAAACGAACGTCCGCGTAATCTTACATGCACTTGATCTGTAAATCTTTCTACCGTAGTAGTAGTTGCTCCAGCAGACTGCGTAACGGTACTTTCATCTGAATTATCATACGCACCTCCTGGAAAGTTTCTTGTTTTTAAAGTAAAGGAAGCGGTTGGCGAAGAAGCGGTTGAACCGTCAAAAGTAAGGTCCGGCAACAATCGACGTATAAATACGTACTTATCACCGTCACCTATGTCTAACTGACTGGATTCTATATAAGCGGATATAGCAGAAGCCGGATCAGTGCTACCATCATCTAAACCGTTTTCATGGTTGTATAAATAACTGTCTGCACCAGCAGCAATAGGGTTATCATTGATTCCTCGATCCAGCCAAGCAGTACGTGCCATAGTGCCGTAATACCATGTTTGTTCTAAATAATTGTAGACAACATAACGATCTATTGAATCAGAATCAGCCGAAGGATAAAACCACCAAACCTCGTTAAACGAAGAATTTAAAGCAGAAAATACTTTTTCTTTCTGAAATAAATTAAAGTCATTAAAAACATAAGCTTTTACGGTACAAGGTAGTTTTTGTATACGCCCGTCATAAACATAAAAATCTTCTAAACCCATCCAGAAAACAAAGTCATCTACTGCTTTTGCTGCTAGAGGGCCCATTATTGTAATGTTTTCTGAAATTAAATTAATGCCGTAAGTAAACGGTGGTCCCAGAAATTGCATGGCATGTAAAGAAACGTCAGTAAAAACAAGAATCTGTTGTCGCGTTTCAATAGCCGTTACTATTTCAGAACCAGAACCTAAACGTAAACTTCCGGCTGTATTTGTTGAAGTAGCGTTCCAAGTAGTCGCTGTTTCTTGGTCACTAAAACGTATTAATAACGGGTCTTGTGTGCCCGTAGATTCATCCGCATCACAACCAAAAGCAATAACATGACGATCACGATCTGAAACTAATATTTTTTTAGCTATGGTCGGTGCTGAGTTTGCTCCAGTTAAAGTAGATAAAGCTACGGCTCTGTCATACGCATTAGCGTTAGTGCTGGTGTCCCAGTAATAAATACCGCCATCACGAACATTTATTATTAAATCTTCGCCAAAATTATCGTGGGTCCAGATACGCAGAATGTTAGCAATGTTTGTTAAAGTAGTAGCAGAGTCCCACGTACCGCGTCCCCACGTACCGGCACCCCAACCTGTTCCGAGAACCGTGCTGTCTAAGCCAACATTAAGTTGATATGCTCCATCTACCCCGGAACCGCCATTACCCGAGTCACTTGCGTTTGCAGTAACCGTAGTCCCTGAGGTGTCTTTAGCAACAAAGGTGTATGTGTCTGCGGTAGGTACCGTAACTATTTGATATTCTTGATTTAGAACCGTGGCAGTTACCAAACCACCTAAACTAGCTGCGCCAGATAAAGTAACAAAATCACCAGCTACTGCACCGTGATCGTCGTCTGTTGCAGTAATAGTAGAAGAACCGTTAGTAGCTGCGAATACAATACCATTGGTGGTGGTAGCTCTTATAGGCGTAATGTCGTTATAATCAATACCTTCGTTAATGTAATACTTTAAATGCGTACCAACTCCGGTGCGAACACTACCGTCTAAAGAAACCCAACCATGCAAAGCACGGCACGTACCTAAAAAAACTTTACTACTGTTTTTAATCCAACCACCAATTTTTTCTGGTACTCCGGACCTAAACCTTATTTTTTCACAGTCAAACCAACCGCCTTCGTTTGTATAGGACGTAGTTTCGCGGTTAACTCCTGGTTTAAATTGTAGTTTTTGTAAAGGCACTTAAACCCCCCAACATTAAAAATATTTAGCTAAAAGAACGGTGCCAACAATAAACGGATATACCCCCCATAAAAGAGATTCTAATTTTTTAAATTTAGCAGAACCTTCGTCTAAACTTTTTTCGATGTATTTATAACGAACAGCGCACTCTCTTTCGTGAGCTTCTAGTTTAGCTAGGGCATCCTTCACCGTAGGCATTACTTATCCTTCGCTTTACCAATATTCAAGGCCAATAAATCAATAAATTTATAAAGTTTGCTTATCCACAAATCGTCTTTAGGCGTAGGTGTGGAGGCTGCTATTAAACTAGCAACCGTTACTATTGTTGTTGCCCATGCAACTAAATCTACTACAGTGTCCATAATGTTCTCCTATTTTTTTCCAACTAAACTTGGATCAAATATTTTTTTATCTATTAACTTCTGCCTATTAACTAAATGTTCTTGTTCAACATCGTCTTTACTTTGACCAAAATAGGCTACGGCATGGTTTTCTTCTACCATGTTTTGATTAACGTTTTGATTGTTTACCCAAACTTCGGCTAAAACACGACCAAATTTACCACGCGAATCTTTTAATTTTGTTTTCAAAACAACTTTTTCATCAGCAACGGCCTGTTTTAAAAATTCTTTTGAAAGCAAACCACGTACTTTTTCATCTTTGTCCCTGGTGCGTGATTCGGGAGTATCGATTCCATACAAACGTACTCTGGACTTATACAACACTGAAAAACCTAAGTCTAGGGTTACATCGATAGTATCCCCATCTACAATCCTATTTACAGTGCAATTATACTCGTACATTATGCAGCCTCCTGCTGTACTTCCCAACAATTGAGATTAGCAGCGACTGTTCTACGTTCACCCTTACCTTGAAAGGGATAGACCATGTGTTGTAACCAACTTGGGAATAAATATAACTTACCTACTTCGGGCCTTACTACAAAACTTGGCGAAGGTTTTAATAATTCATTATCAGTAACATGTCCTTGTCCATACTGAAACGCTAAACAGCCATCAGAATGTCCACTTGAGTTATATAGACTATAATCAGACGTACCCGCAGTAGGTTGGTCTAGTATTTGCTGGGGTACTTTTGTCCACATCGTAGCGGATATACCCATTAATGTTTTAGTGCCATGACTGTGAATAGGATTATAATCTCTTTCATAGCTATGTACTGACCAAAGCTCATCCATTTGTACTTGTTTATTAGTTTTATACCTAGCACCCGTAGCTCTTGAATATTCATTTATATAGTGCGCTCCTAACCCACAAAGCATATTAGTAAACTCAGATATTTTCTTATCTTCGTGATCCATGAGTAGTTGCTGTCCGTGTTGTATCTGACCAACAAGGGTAGAAGCTAATGACTTACGTTTCTTTTGTTTTAAATATTTATCTAAGTAAAGATTAAGATCAGTTACCATTTCTGCTGGAACATCATGCTCCATAACAAAAACACTAGGCATTGCATGAAATTTTGTTTCCATTAACTCGGTACGCTAAAAGATTCGTCTGCTACAGGTGGTACTACAGGACTTGTAATAACTGATTCTACTTGACTAGCAAATACTGCATCCCAACGTGATACTGGACATAGTGCTGTCAAAGCGGCTAAGTTAAACGAGCCTTTAGCGGCTGCGGTAAAATCACCATCAGCGGCTCTTGCTATGTGGCTGAAAGTAGAAGTGTAATAAGTAGCATCACCTTCACTATCGTTTTCATACTTCATCTCTAGATTCCATTCCTGTGCCTTACTAGACTTTTCAGATGGTATTGCTTTTGTCATTGCTTTAGTTACTGCCATATCTATTCCTCGTTATTTTTAAATTTTTTCCAATCTTTAGAACGTCTGCCATTTTTAACAAGAGTTCCTTTACTTTCTAACTGTCCATTTTTATAAAAACTTTCGCTTAGTCCGTTAGGAATACCTTTTTTATGCATAGTTTTTTGTTTTATATTTCCATTTTCCCAATACCAAGTTGCTAATCCAGTTCTATATCCAGCTACATTGTTTGGTTTATTTCCTTGTACAACTTTATCAAGAGGTCTATTTTTTGGATCACCAGTTTCATACTCTTGTAAAAAAACTTCAGTTCCTATTGGTTTATTAATAAGTTCTTCTGGCATCTCTACATAGTAACCAGTAAATTTTAATGTTTTATTATCTGATCTAAATCTTTCAATAAACATTATTTCCTCTGATATTTTTGTTAATTTAATTTTAATTATTTACTATCTTTTATTTGTCGCACTTTTCGTGTGTTTGTTTTTTTAATTCTTCAACTTGTGCTGAAAGTTCTTGAACTGCTTTGACTAAACTTGGAATAAATTTAGTATATTGTAAAGAGTATTGTTTACCATCTTCGCTTAAACGTGTAGAAAGATTTGTATTATCTTGCATATTATAACCATACTCAGCTTCTAATTCTTCAACATTTTGTGCTAAAAATCCAGTATCTAACCAATCTTCTTTATGTGTTCCGTCAGGTGTTTGTGCGTTTAAATCATAATCATCTGCATATTTATTACCATATTTAGAACGCTTATCCCAACGATAAGTAACTGGTTCTAGTTTATTAACAAAATCTAAACCTGTTTTAATAGGCTCTACATCTGTTTTATCTCTTTTATCAGAAGCTACTGAAAAAGCTACTTGTATGTAAGCATTACCAGCATTATCGTCACCTAAAAAAATACTATTACTGCCTGTAGTGTTTGATCCTCCCGGACTTCCAGCTCTGCCTGAGTCTTTACCTATAAATATATTAAGATTTCCTGTTGTATTGTCAAAACCCGCAACTTGCCCAATTGCGGTGTTATTAGTACCAGTTGTGTTTGATCCTAGTGCGTGTTGCCCCATTGCTGAATTATCTGTTCCAGTTGTATTAGCATCTAAAGCAAATGCTCCACACGCAGCTAATCCACTACCTGTGGTGGTTGCTCCAAGAGCTGATAGCCCAACTCCCGTGTTGTTAGATGCTGTCGTAGTATCATCTCCAGACCTGTGTCCAAGAAAAGTATTTCCATTACCAGTTGTAATTTTTGAGCCCGCTTCGTGTCCTAAAAGAGTAGTATCACCAGAAGTAGTCATAGCATCACCAGCATTAGTTCCTACTACTACATTTTGAACGCCAGTTGTTAAAGCTGTACAAGCACTATGTCCGATTGCAACACTTCCTGATGTGGTTGTAGCTGTAGCTAAAGCAGCATTTCCGATTGCTAGGTTTGTATCGCCAGTTGTTAATGCTGTACCAGCACTATTACCAATAAGCGTGTTATAGCTTCCAGTTGTTATTGCATCTCCAGCTAAAGCACCAAAAGCATTATTTTCAGTTCCTGTCGTGTTTGATACTAAAGCTTCTTTACCAACTGCTGTGTTGTTAGATGCTGTAGTGTTGGATGCCAATGCTCCCTTACCTAAAGCTGTATTACTTGCGCCTGTGGTATTGGGCTGTAAAGAGTTTGCACCAACCGCTACGTTATCAGCACCTGTGGTGTTTGCAGACATAGCAGACTTACCAATTGCTGTATTATTACTAGCTGTGGTGTTTGCTTGTAGAGCAGATTGACCTACGGCTGTATTTGCTGCACCTGTTGTATTAGCTGTTAAGGAAGCATAACCTAATGCAGAATTACCACTAGCAGTAGTGTTAGCATCTAATGCTAAACCACCCACGGCAACATTTTCAGCACCTGTGGTGTTTGCTAACAAAGCATCTTTACCAACTGCGGTGTTGTCACTAGCTGTGGTATTAGCACTTAAAGCTCTATAGCCTAATGCAGTATTACTTGCACCTGTTGTATTAGCATCAAGAGAATTTGTACCAACTGATGTATTATTTGCACCTGTTGTATTCACACCTAAAGCATTAACACCGATTCCGACATTATTAGCTGCGGTAGTATTGGCATCTAACGCACCACTTCCTACTGCAACAAGATTATTTCCTGTGGTGTTTGCAGCTAAAGCATTTTTACCAACTGCGGTATTGTCGTCTGCTGTGGTGTTTGCTTTTAAAGTATCTAAGCCGATTGCGGTATTGTTAGCTCCTGTTGTATTAGCTACTAAAGAATCAGCACCCATCGCTGTATTACCAGCACCTGTCGTATTACCCCCAAGTGAATTATCTCCAAATGCGGAATTGTTATTAGCGGTGGTGTTTGCATCAAGAGCAGCAAAACCCACTGCTGTATTATTTGTTCCTGTAGTATTAGCTGTTAAAGCACCAGAACCAACCGCTGTATTGTCTGCTGCGGTATTAGCTTTAAGTGCATCTAAGCCAACTGCGGTATTGTTTGATTGTGTAGTAATAGCACCTAAAGCATCAGGTCCAATTGCTGTGTTTCCTGATCCAGTTGTTACTTTATCTACTGCTCCAGCACCCATAGCGGTATTATTATCACCGCTTGTAAGATCATCAAATACTTCATTACCAAAACCTGTGTTGTTAGAAGCTGCATCTAGTGTTCCTGTACCCGCATCGTTGCTGATAAGCATACTGCCTACAAAGTTTGTTTTAGGACCAGTTATTCCAGCAGTATTAACAGTTCCAGTTACAGTTAAATCACCACCTACTGAGGCATCATCTGTAACTGTTAAGTCATCATCTACCCTTAAATCTACTACGCTAAGACTAGCAAAAGCATCAACAACTGCTGCTCCACTACCCGCGCCATCTAGGTAAACTGCTTTGGTATCACCAGGGAGTATGGTTACGTTAGCACCAGTACCTTGTGAAATAATAATATTTTGCGAACCACTTGTTCCGTTCTCGATAAAGTGCATTCTATTAATTGTGTTAGGTGCGATTGTAATGGTACAAGCTGAATCTAGTGTGCCTGTATATTCAATATACATAGAACGGGCCGGGTCCGTTGCACCATCCGCTACGGTAGAAGTGTGTGTATTGGCATTAGTGGTTATACCTTCTGTGCCATAACTCAAGCCTTCTGCTATAAGTTCTAAGTTAGTATTAGTAGTTGCACCCCAAGTTCCCGATTGTTCCCCTGTTGCAATTTCCTCTAACCGTAAATCGTTTACATATGTACTTGCCATAATATTTCCTCTATGCTGCTACGTCTGTCCAATTTGGTGTTTGAGATGAAGTTTCTTCAGACCAACTTGGTGTCTGTGTAGTATCTACTAAACTCCAAACATTAACAAATCCTATACCGCCTGTTGCTAATATGCTTGTTACCGATACATCAGCATTTGCTTCAGGTGTTACCGTTCCTAAACCAGATGTTGCTGCTGCTAACGTTACATCTAAATTGTTATTAGATATAGTTCCTAGCGTTCCAACACCCCCTGTTCCGGCTACTCCTGTAGGACTAACCGTGGCCCCTGCGCTTACAGACTCATCTCCAAGCGTTCCTACGTTTGCACTAGCCGTAACCCCAGTTACTGCGGCTCCGGCTGTTATAGCGTTACCTAATGTAGAGGTTAACGTTGATTGTGTTACTCCTACATTTGCATCAGCCGTTACTGTTTCTGCACCTAATGCAGAAGTTCCGGCTACACCTGTTACGCCGAATATAGCGGAGGTAACCCCCCACTTATCGTCACCCCAGGTACTTCTACCCCAACCGGTAGCCATCTAACTTCCTAAGCAATACGGATTATAGCATTACTAGCATCGGCGGCAGGGAACTGTACTGTAAAATCCCCCGCAGTTGATGTTTTATCCCCGCCAAAATCTAAAACTGCAACGGCTCTACCTGCTGTACCGGCCGCGGCTGAAGAGTTGTATATTAAAGCTCCTCTTGCGGTTATCGTAGCGGTAGACCATGTTGTATCTGCAAAATCTGTTAAAGCAGTAGTACCACTTGCAGTCGGATCAACATTAGTTAGTGTATTTCCAGCGGCGGTGTAGTTTGTTCCTGAAACTTCATTTGTTGTAGCATAAGCAGTTGTAGAAGCTGACATAGTTGCACTACTTGTGTAAAGTGCAATTTTATAGGTATTACCACTACCTGTAGTAGTTGTAGTCCCACCACCCGAACCGTTGTGAAAATTGTGTATACCTTGAAGCAGTTCGCTTTTAAACGAGGTACACATAGCTTGCGTTATAGCCATTATAGACTCCTTAAAATATCAGCCATATCTTTATGGCCTTGTTGTGAAAAAAGATTACACATAGTGGTTCTGTCGCTATTTATTGCATCTTTACATGCTAATACAATAACATGGTAAACTTTACTTTTAAAAGCTTCGGCTTGAGCTTTTACCATTGGATCAACTTCGTCAGAAATTGAAACTATTTTTTCTACCGCTCTAGCCGCAATTTCTTCAGGCGTAAATCCTCTGTTTTCAGTAGTATGAACATTTACACCATTTACATTTGCTTTTACTTCAACACTAAACATATAAATTCCTATTGTTTGTCTCTTATTACTTGTCCCGTTCTGTATTCATCTGTTGTTTCCCTAGATTCCCCTAACATTTTAATGGAAATCATAGCCTCTGCAAATCGTTTTTCGTACTCTTGAAGAACATCCGGTTCGCCTTTCATAAAAGTATACGCTTCTATAAGAGAACCGTACAGCATTGCTTGCGTAGCGTTTATACTTAGCCACGTAGTCCCACTATCAGAGCCCGCAGTTAAGCTAACCGGACGGTAATAATAGTGAAGCTCAGAAGTATAGTTGCTGTCTGGAGTAGGGCCTATAACAAACGTACTTACATTAAACTGTGCATAATAACGGGGCACTCCCGTAGCAGTGCTGTCTGGACCAAAAGTTTGTATAAAATTAACATCTTTAAAATCTAAAAAAGTTTTTACGCTACTGGAGGTAATAGAAAGCGAAAACGGGGCTAAAAAATCACTAGGACTGTTTAAATACTGATTAGCAGCCGTCATTGTTCCAGTAGCATTTTTTCTAAAAACACTTAAATGATTATTTTTTAATATTCTTTCTTCGGTGTTTTTTATAAAAACATCCAAATTTGCAACAAATGTAACTTCATCGTTTTCTGTGTAATTTTGTATTGCTGTTTTTAATGTTGCTAATGTAAAGCTCATGCTGTAACCACCGTAACTTGACCAATAACAGTAAAAGCCCTTATTGGTGTAAATGTTTTTTCTGACAAGACCGGTGTAGCTACGTAAGTAACAACAGGTTCTACCCTGTCGGGTCTTGGGTCTTTTAACGCTTGTGGGTCAGAAAACTTACGTACGGGCTTTAATTGCGGGTGTTTTTGTTCAAACTCGTCAAAACCTACCAACATTCCAGTCCATTCTTTTTTCATTCGTTTTAAAGGATAACGAAAACCAGAACGATCTGATATTCCGTAAGCTTTTTTTCCGATTGCGTATTTAGCCACGATTAACCACCGTAATAACTAAAACTAGGTGTTATTCTTAACGAAGCTCTATCTCTGTCTTCTTCCATCGCTCTGTTAAATTCTTCTTCGTAAATAGCTTTTAAAAGTTCTATTCGTTGTGGCGCACGTTTTATAGCTAAGTAATAAGCTAAACCTGCTGCTAAACAAGGATAAAAACGAAACGGTATCTCAAGCGTATTAGTGTAGTCGTCTGCATCGTCCATACGCACTAAACGGTCAAACTTAACAATGTCTGTGTTATTTTCAGATACTGGCCAAAGCTTTAATGTGGGCGATATTTGCCTGTCTAAGAAAAATTGAGAAGGTCTACCGGTTTGTGTTTTATTAGGTATGTTTAAATATTCGCTACGGCTTAAACGAGTTAACCCGTAATCTGTGCCATCGCGAGTAATTACTACCGATAAAATATCAATGGTTTTTTGAACGGTACTTAAATCTACTGCAGAAGTTACAGTTGTAGCAGCATCACTTGTTTCACCTGCAATAGTTTCACCCGCAACAAATGTCCCTGAAGGTATGGTTATAGCAAAAACAGTAGCAGAAGTAGCACTTGTTATTGAAGCGGTAGCACCACTGGTTACACCTGTAATAGTTTCACCCACAGTAAAAGCGTTAACAGTCCCTACTGTCATAGAAAGTGTACCGCCTGGATAATTAGCTACATTAGAAGCTAACGTGATAGACGTTTGTTCTACCGTCCATTGATTTAAACCACGGTTAGCCCAATCAGCTAACATTAAGTTTAACGAACGTTTGGCTGATTTCAGGTCATAACCTGTACGAACCTCTAAGCCACATCGCTCAAAAGCTTCTTCTACGTAGCTTGCTACGTCTAGTTCAAAATTAGAAGAAGATGAAGTGGCCATTTAAACGTTCTTTTTCTTTTCTTTCTTGCCCGAAGCACCAAGCGCATAACCACCTGCTGTGTAAGCTGCCGCCTCAAGGGGAGCTGCTGCACCTATGTTAACTCGGCTTTTAATTTTTGCCATTTTACTTTTAGGTGGTCGGCCTTTACGTGTATTTGCTTTAGCTGCTTTAGCTGCGCCTTTACCTAAATCTTTAAGCATTTCTTCGGCAGCACTTAACTTTTTAAGTCCTTTTTCGCCAATTTTTTTACTAATAGCTCTTCCAGCCCCAGCAACTATGCCGCCAATAGCCATTTTCTTAACGCCGGTTTTTTTAACCATTCCGCCGCCAGCCATATACCCCATTTTATTACGTACTTCTTTAGGCAGTTTTTTGAGACCTACTTGATCTTTACCGGGCTTTTTTGCCATTCCACCCCCACGGAATTTTTTAACGCCAGTTTTTTTAACCATTCCGCCGCCGGCCATTCTTTTCTTAACGCCAGTTTTTTTAACCATTCCGCCGCCGGCCATTCTTTTCTTAACGCCCATTTTTTTAACTAAACCACCGCCCCGGAACTTTCTAACGCCAGTTTTTTTAACCATACCACCGCCAGCCATTCTTTTTCTAACGCCGGTTTTTTTAACCGCTCCGTTACCTAAATTAACGCTACTTCTGTTCATCGTGCATTCTCCTGCGTAAGTTTGTTGTAAAAATGTTCTCTCAATTCAAACACATGTGGAGTATCGTCATCTCCAAAATAATGTTTATAATAGCCTGTTTTTTTTAACTTTTTTGCGGCCTTCTGTAACTTTGTTAATTTTTGTATAAATACCATAGCATACTCAGTTTCAATCAAAGGTTCAAAAGTTCCGTCATCTATGATTTCGTTTGCATCGTCATCTGGATGAAAGCCCATAACCCAAATATCTTTTTGTATAAAAAAACCATTTGAAATAGCTTCGTTTAAATCAACTAAATATTGATGAAATTTTTCTGCATCATTTTCGTAACTTAAATCAACTAACACGGCTACATCTAAACAATTGTCAAAAGTAGATATTAACGTATATAACGGTTGATACCCCGGACAATACTTAAAAGAAAAACCAACTTTTTTATCCTTCCAAGATTGTTTTGCATAAGCACAAACCGGTAAATTGCCACATTCTTCATTAGGGGCTTCCAAAGCATATTTCGACCAAGATTTAATTTCGTCGCAAATTTCTTTTTCTAATCCCGTATAAGAAGAAATGTGGCTCATAATGTACCTTAACCTTTAAGCATGAAATACCGTCATAGTGTTAAACGTAGAAACTGTGTACTGTACATAAATACCGCTAGAAAAAACCATACCTTCGTCCGGTACAGTTAAATCTCTAGTTACGGTAGCACTAGCCACCGTTCCTACTTTATATAAAGAAGTGCCTGTAGGCGATGAAGTTAAAAAATCTAGCACACCTGCCGTAGCAGTACAAACAAGGTTAATTCCTTGAAATCTAGCCCTGCCAGCAAAAACTACGTCTGCAGCAGAAGCGTTAACCCCGGCTGAAACATTACCTGCTGGATTACCTACGGCTGAAATACCCGATATTGTTTTAAAGTATTTGGAACCTGTAGCAGTGCCTGCATTAGCGCCTGTAATAGATTCTGTTTGACTATCACCATTGACATCAGTTCCCGTAACAGTAAAGGATTTAGCAGCATCGTTCCCAGCCGAAAGAATAGTAACTACTCTACCCGCGTCAAAAGTACAAGAACCGCCAGAGGCTAACGCACCACCTATAGTAAGTGCTGCGTTATTACCAACTGCCGCTGCTGCAGAAATTCCATCAGCATCTAAAGCTTGAGTGTCGGCGGTAACGTGTACTGCTTTTACATCTGAACCAGCCATAATTCACTCCTTACCCAAGATTCATGTTAATTAAAGAATACTCAGTGTTAGCCGAAACGGCCATTACATCACCAACTTCCATCAACACATTGTCTGTTGCTGGAGCTACCCCACCTGCTGTACCACCTGAACGAACTGCTGCGTTACCTACAACCAAAGTACCTACTGTAAGAAGTGCTGCTGGTCCTTTTATTACTGCCCAACCATAATAGTCAGCAGTCATGTCAACTACAGTAGCTCCTATTAACGCACCTGTTTCTGCCGCTGGTGCAACAATAAGGTTAGTGTTTGGATTTTCTATTAGAGATAACTGTGAACTTGTTGTTAGTGCAGTTTTAAGATCATCGTAACAAGTAATGACTACCGAAGGGTCTGCAGAATGGTCGTGTGCTGGATTAGATTTTACTCGAAGCATTTGACCTTCCCCATTAACATCGTTTACCCAAAGGTAACCTTCAGCATATTGGTTAAGTGTTAAGTCAGTTCCACCAGTTTCTACAGATATTGCTGTTTCGCCTGCGGCTACTGCTGCGGTTGCTGTCATATTTGCATGATCGGAAACAACTGCTGCGTGTTGCAAAAGTTTACCAGCAGTTACTGCTGTGCCACCAATTTCAACATAGCGATAAACATTGTTACCGTAAACAAGTGTAGCACCTAATGGAAATAATTGAGTTGCGCTTTCAGCATACGGGTCAACAGTACCATATTGGCTTCCGCCTTTACCTACAATTAAATCAGCGGGTCCATATCCAGTAGCTGCAACATATTGTGTATGTCCACCAGCATCTGTAAAGATATTACCGTCTGCATTAATTACTAAACCATCAGTGATGGCTCCCGTTGCTGCTGTTACATCAATAGTTTTAAAACCATTCTCGGACCGGACCGGTCCATTAAACGTTGTATTTGCCATAATTAAGTCCCCTTAATTCCCTTACCGTCTTGGCGAGTCTGCTAGGTCAGTCGGTAAGTTCTATTGTTCCTAGAAAAAACATTCTTTCTTAGTTTATAGCAGATCCTACAAAAAAGAAAGGGCAGCTAAAAGCTGCCCCTCTTTTGTAACATAAGCTTAAATTAAGCTCCAGGAGTCCCAAATACAGCACGCCAGTCAGATACTCCGAAACTGTAACGTTCTCTTGCTTTAAAGCGAGAATTTCCAGTATCAAAGTCGCCTTCCATCGCTGTGCGAATAGGGGTTCTTTGGAATAATTTAAAACCATTTGGTGCATCAGTTTTAATGAAAAACGCATCAGTATCTGTCAAGAAGTGGTTAACTACCGCTCCCTCTGGGATCATACCCATAGAATTTACTGCGTTTACATCGTTATCTGCTGAACCCGGTCGCAAGTTTGAAGCAATTACACGTTCTGCAACAAATTGTAGTTCTTTAGGAATAATTAACTTCATTCCTCGAACTGCAATTTTAAGACCGCGTTCATCGGTTAAACCTGCAATATCAATCAACATCTGCTCAAGCGAAGTTTCGTTTAAATCTGAAGCCGTAGACAATAGATTTCTTTGATTTCCGCTGATAGATGGGTGTGATGAGGAGCAAAGTGCTGCGCCGTCACCAACCGGATTGGTTGTAGAAAAAGCATTGTTCAATATAGAAGCAGCTTTAATTTGCTTCGATTGACTCATAGATCGTGCTAGTGCGCGTGTGTAACGTGCAGCTAAACGGTCATATAAGTTATCCTCGATTGCTTCTTCTGTAATTGAGAACGCTAACGCAATAGTTTCATGCGTATAACGTGCAGTAAATGTTTCCTGCGCATCATCAAAAGAAATTGCACTACCTTCAGCTTTAACCGGTGCGGTTCCAAAGCCTGATAGCATTGTTTCTTCTTCAAACGCTCGATCAGAAGATTCTTCATCGAAGATTTGAGCGTGCTCTTTTTCATATCTGTCGTACTCTAGCCCGAATAAAGCATTTAAACCGGGTTCGAGCTCTTTCGCTAATTGTGCTCTCGAAATAGCCATTCAATAATCCCCTTTAAATGCCGGTTGTATCCGCAGTAGTCTGCGAATCAAAACGACGGGTTGACGCATTAAAATGAGCTCCTAGTCTTACTAATAACGGAATACCCGCTGCAGTAAAATCACTATTTGCTTCATCATCTACTATACCTACAACACGCAATGGCAAAGTTGCCGTAGTTGCGATTGAAGATACACTTAATGCTGAGTTAGAACGCCCCGTATCAGTTGAACCTGTACGGGCAGAAGTACCAAGTGTTGCGTTTGCAAATACAGCAGTTAGAGCAGTGGCTCTACTGGTAATACTAGCATCGGTAGCAACTTGGAAGAGTTGGTTTGGGTTGTCAGCAACAAACGCTTTTACTGGATAATTAGTATCCACGCTTACGCTTCCAGAACCCGGCCAATAATTAAGCCAAACAGGCTTTTTCTTGACGGAATCATGGTAATGAACGCCCGTAAGCACGCCTAATGCTTGAGTAGTTCCACCGCTTGTAGCGCCGGCAAAGGTAATTACACCTGCCGCAAGTGGGACTACTATTCCATATTGAAATATAGCATCAGTGTTGTCGGAAGCAATCTCATACTCGGTAGTACCGGTAGAATTAACTCCGCCGCCAACAAGGCCAACTGGGCGAAGACCATAGGCAGTTTCTTGATTTGCCATTTGTTTAATCTCCTAGTTAAAATAAAATTCGGTCTACGTTATTTACGTGGACCACCAAAAGTTACCCTAGATTGACGATCAGGTTTATTGATTGCCATCGTAGAGTGAGCATTCTCTCGCATCATATCGTGGTCTACAGCTTCTAATTGATCTGAATGCCTCTTTTTAAAGTAATCAGTTCTTTCTTTTACTGTTTCTAACGGTATACGCGCAAGAAGTAATCCGCCTACTCCAAATACGCCCTCATGTTTCCCTGTATCAACTACAGGAGCTTCAAAATCTGGGTATTCATCTTTGCGAACAAGTTCATAACCTTCTCGCATACGTGCTGAAATATTAGACTTATCTTCGTGTCCTCTAACTTCGGCCCGAATCCAACGATGACTATACCCTTCTGGTGCAAGGGGTGCATCTAAATTTGACGATGGACGCCACGGCTTACGCCTGGTCGTAGCATTCCTAGTTGTTTTAGCGCGAGAAGAACGTTGAATTGCCTTTAAATCTTCTGCAGAACTTTTTGATTCTTTAGTATTTTCAGTCATATATTCACCTACTCCTTCACGTATTTAGCGTATTCTTCTAGTGGCACACCCAATTTTTTAGCAATTGTTACTTGGCTTGGGGTGAGTCTAACCTTATTGCTGCGCCCAGATTTGCTTCCTCGCGAGACACTAGCAACATTCTGAGCGGTTCTTTTGCTGGTCTCGTTTTTTTCTTTTCCAAACTTATGAGCGAACTCACTTTTAATTCGTTTGTTTAACTCATCATAGTATTCATCTGAGCGTGGGTCAAATTTTTCTTCTTCCACCAATTGTTTATGTAAACCGAAGGTAGCAAAAGTCATTGTGTAGTCTTCGCCAAACCAAGAATTTTCTGAAGCCCATTTTTCGGCTTTAGGGTCTGGCGGTTGTGGAGCTCCAGAATTTAATTGCTGTGGATTAGCGGCTTGCTGTGGGTTAGCAGCTTGTGCTTCGTAGGCTGCTTTTTGCTGTTCTTGCTGTGCTTTTGCTTGGTTGTAACGATCTTCTGCTACGGCAAGTTTAGTTAATTGACGTTGAGCATCTACGGTTGCTTGAGAATCACCAAGCTCTACTGCATTTTTTAACTGAGCTTCGGCTTGCGACTGCTCTGCAGTAATACGACTTCCATATTCAGAGATATAACTTTGATCCAACGTTTGCAATCTAGTTTTAACTTTATCTGCTTCAGACTTCATAGTGTGAGCGTAACGAACAGCTTCTTCACGTTCACGTTCTGTGTCTTTTACACGTTTAGTTAATTTATTAATTCTTTTTTGAACAGACTTACTATACTGCTCTTGCTCTTGCTCTGACGCATCTTCAGTTACTGTTTCTTCTGTAGCTATTTCTACAGAGGCGTTGTCATCTTGTAATTCAATTTCAACGCTTTCTTCAACAGTATCTAAAGGAATACTTTTTTCTTCTACTTCTGCTGATTGTGCTTCTGTGGCAGCCATAAAACAATTCCTCTTTAATTATGTAAAATATCTTCCGGGTCTTTGATAGTAGCTAAAATTTCGTCGTCATTAAGAATACGAACTTCACCGCCCTCAATTTTAAAACGAGAACCAGCGTAACGGGCAAAAACTACCCATTGGTTTTCTTCACACCACGGTCCTGTTTGAAATTTTTCAGTATCTTTGTAAGCTAACGGGCCAAGTTTTAAAACGTAACCGGCAACAGTTTGCACTTGAGCATCGTCTAAATGTTTGTCAGCTAATAAAATGCCACCTTTAGTTTCTCTTGGTGGTCGATACGGAAGAATAAGCATTCGCCATCCTGTAGGGGAAGGTAAACGGTCTAATATAGGTTTATCTATTAATGAGGGGTCTAGTGTTTTTTCTTTAGCTTCAACATAAAGTGAGCTTAATAAATCGTCTTTAGGTTCTTTCTTTTGTGCAGCTTCAGCCATTGAGCTTCTCCTGGTTTTCTAGCATATCAGAGAGTTCTTGGCGTATTAAATTTAAACCATTCAACTCTCCCATAAGTTCTCGGTAATGTTCCATGTTTTTTACACCGTTATTTTCTAAAAGTTCTCTAATTAAAGATTGTCTTTCTCGAATAACTTTATAAGTAAACTGAACAACGTCTATTTCATCCATACTTCGCACTCAATCTTACAACATCTAATACAATCTTACTAGGTCTTATATCAACTATATTCATAAGTGTTTCCATTCTTTACCTTCAAACAGTAAAGCTTCCGCTTGTCGCCTTCTGGTTAAGCCTTCCAACACTTTTCCTCCAGCTTTGTTCCAACGTTTTATTTGCTCTGGAACACTTTTATATTCACCGGAGTTTAATACTTTTAATAATGTTGATGATTTAAGGTTAGAGGGGCCCAGGTTATAAACCCAAGAAACTAAAGCATCAAATTGATTTTGCAATAAAGATACTTCAACCATGTCGTTTACATAACTTTCGTACTCTAATAATTCCTCTGTAAGCCATTCTTCAGCTTGTTCTTGGGTACAAGTGTCGCCCTCTTTAACTTCTTTGATTCGTCCATAAGCAATAGTTAAAACATTTGCACTGCAACGATATGCCGTTAATTCGCACCCTTCAAATTTTTTAATTAATTCGACACCTTCTAAACTAATCTTCATTTCTTTGCCTTTTTCTTTTTTGCGGTAGGTTTTTTCTTTGCCTTTTTCTTTTTTGCGGTAGGTTTTTTAGTCCAAGCCTCGTTTTCTGGAGTATTCGGATCATCTGCAAGAAACCTACCCTTACAATCTTTAGTACGAACTTTTTCATACGTTACTTCTTCTTCAACTTTGAAGAATGATTTTAACCAGCTTACTAAACTCATAACTACTCCTTTTCTTTTTGATTTAAATTTCTGTAATACTCGTTTATAGATAAAAGTTGACGTATGTAACGTTTAATTTCAGCTATGTTGTTAGATAAATTTTCGTAACCTTTGTTGGTTAAACCGTAAAAAGCTTGAGAAGGGGCTTCTCCTTTTTCTAAATCGCTAAGATATTCTTCCATAGTATCTGGTGTTAATACTTTCCATTCTACGGGCATAGCTGTAATTTGATTAGGTAAAGGCGGATGATATATAGGTGCAGATTTTTCTACAGTTATAATCTCTACCGGTTTTACTTCTGGTGGAGTAAAACGAGAGTCTAGTAAAGAACAACCACTAAGAAGTGCTGTCAGTGTCAATAATTGTATTATCTTCATCAAATTGATTAGGGTCCGTAAGAGTTTCTAGTTCTTGACCTACTTTTGCAGTAGCTCTGTTTACAATACGCTCTATTAACTTAGGCTTTGCCATAGAAAGCATGTTTAAATCATGTTTAGCAAAGGTTTTTTTTAATCGATTAACTTCTGCTTGAGCAGCACTGTTGGCTGTAGAAAGTTCTAAAATACGTGTTTTATTTTCTGCTTCTTTTTTTAAGTGTTCCGTTATGGCTTCATTTTGTTTTGCAATAGAGTTTTCTAATAACAATTGATTGTCCATAGATTGTTGAAGTTGCACGGCCATAGCTTGCTTTTCAGCTTCTGATTTATCGTAATAAAGTTTAAAACCACCCAAAGAAGCCAGCAGTAACCCACTTAAAATTAATGACAGTTTAAAGTTCATGTTTAAGATTATATACAACTTTATCAGGTTTGTCTTTAATCATAAAAAATTATTCCCAAGTGTAAACTTTTAAAGGTTTAGCTTTACCTTTAACTTCAATTGGCTTTAGTTCTTTCAGAGGATAGCAAGAATACTTTGCAGTTTCTTCGCCTATTAGTGTGTGTCTAGGAAACGGATAACCACCTTCTTTATCTACATCTTTTTCGGTAATGTTAAGAATTGTAAAGTTACCACTTGCTTCTTGCTTAGTGACAAGAGCATCAAAGGTTTTTAGTTTTAATACTTCTAAAATTTCCCATTGAAAAAAAGTTGGAACAAAAAATAACACTAA
>Ga0207890_1000107_pt1 | contig 37494 bp, 32 predicted proteins | sample LinPmetageLP48_FD_184059 | JGI IMG/M metagenome (GOLD analysis project Ga0207890, IMG submission 184059) | Marine viral communities from the Pacific Ocean - LP-48 (SPAdes) | ecosystem: Environmental > Aquatic > Marine > Oceanic | place: Pacific Ocean | collected 2011-06-13 | reverse complement strand
CTGACGGCGGCATAGACAAGGCTAGATATGAATGGTTCTTGTATTTGCAGATTCCCAGCCGCCTAAACGGCCAGTTAGTGCTGCCAGAAGTCATACGGTATCGTGCACTGGACGACGATCTGGTAAAACCACAGACTTGGAAAAATCAGAAGCAGGCCTTGGTCGAGGGTACGAAGCAGCCCAAAATTACTGAGGATCCAAAGCAACTGATCCCGCGCATGACGGATCAGTTGGCCACTCGGCTACACGAGGTCAGTGACTACCTGGAACGCCTGGACAACAGGGATATCATTCTGCGCCCGAAGGGGGGTAAACACCTTTGGCGCTTACCGACTGCCGGCAAAAAACATCTGGTGAACAACCCGTTCTTCCAGCAAATGAGGGCAATCGGAGTCGCCGATGTCTTGCGCGTGGTGGATCAGGATACCGGATTTATTGACGACTTTGAGCACGTGCTGGGCATGACCTCCAAAAGCCGCCAGTATGAAGTGGACTTGCTGGCGATCCTGATCGCTAATGCCACAAACCAGGGCATCTATGGTATCGCCCAGATCTCCGACCGCACCTACGATCAGCTGAGTACGATCCAGGCGAACTACCTTCGACTGGAAACACTGAATGCCGCAAATGACCGCATCAACAACGCCACTACGCGACTGAGCATTTTTAATCACTACAATATCCAGGATGACAACCTGCATGCCAGCGCCGATGGCCAAAAGTTCGAAGCTAAGCGCGAGACATTCCGTACCCGGTATTCCTCAAAATACTTCGGCACCAGCAAAGGGGTCTCGGCTATCAGCCTGAACGCCAATCATATGGCAATCAATGCCCGGGTGATCGGCGCTAACGAACATGAATCCCATTACATCTTTGATCTTCTGATGAATAACAGTACTGAGATCATTCCAGATACGCTCTCCACGGATACCCACGGGGTAAACCACGTCAATTTTGCCTTGCTCGATCTGTTTGGATACCGGTTCGCCCCCCGATATGCTCAGGTAGGCAGGGTCATCAATGAGATGTTCAATATCTCCGAGGACGAGAATCAGCGCTTGAAACTCGCGTTGCGTAAACCGATTAATACACAGATCATCATGGAGTACTGGGACACCATCCAGCGAATTGCCGTCTCACTGGCTCACCGGAAAACCACCCAAGCCACATTGGTCCGGAAACTCTCAGGCTACAAGCAAAACCACCCTCTACTGAAAGCGCTGACTGAATATAACCGACTGTTGAAGGCCCAATATCTGCTGGATTACATCGATGACGCCAGCCTTAGAAACCACGTGCAACGAGCCTTGAATCGGGGAGAAGCTTATCACCAGTTGCGCCGGGCAATCAGCAACGTGAACAGCGACCGGTTCCGGGGAAATAGCGACGAGGAGATACAAATCTGGAACGAAAGCGCCCGGTTGGTAGCAAATGCCATTATCTACTTCAACTCGAAAGTACTCAGCAACCTGCTGGACAGCTTCGAGGAGCAGGGCAGCGAAAAATACATGGAAACCGTAAAGGGCGCATCACCTGTCGCGTGGGAGAATATCAACTTCCGGGGTACGTATACGTTCGCGCCGACGGGAGAACTTCCGAAACTGGATGATTTAATGGCGCCAATTGAGGGGTATCGGCCGAAAGGTGAAAGTTGATGCCTCTCTACAGGCCAGTAAACATGGGCGCTTCAGAGGCTTTTGCAGTATTTGGAGGCAAAATCCCTAGGACCCCCGAAAGAATGCCTCGTGACACGATTGGCAGTGGCCAATCCGGTGTTGATATCGCGCAATAACCACCCTTTACAGAGCAAGAAATATGGCTGGGACGATTTGTTCGAATTTCCACTGCTGGAGGTTCTGGCGCCGGATATTGAAGGGGCCAACTTCTTTTCTGAATACCCGGAATTTGTTGAACGGCTGGCAAAAGTGAAGCCCCTGTTGCAGATAAGCCACGTGTTTACGGCTCTGCAAATTATTCGAAGCACGGACTTTATTATGGCGAGTGCGCCCATTTTTACGCAGGAAGGGGATTTGTACGAAGGGCTTAAAATTTTGCCGATGCCGAGTGGAAAAAAATACGACTTACGCTATGTTATTGTTGAACATCAGCGTACGCAGGGGTCTCCAGCTCACCAGTATCTGCGGCAACAGTTCATGAGTGTTGTACAGGGGCTGCGCGCCGGGGACGGGGCGGCATCCTGATCGCCTGAAAGACGTTCACTTGCAAGCGCTGAATTAGTGTGCTTGAATTCTCTGAATATAGACAGTACAAACTGTTTGTAAAATGGTTTCGGCGAGTCTATGATTGGCCCTTTATCTAGTTGTAGTGAACCTAAGTGTAATCACCCCGTAATTTAGCCCTGCTCAAAAGTAGAATTTTTTCGTAACCTAGAACGAAGGAGATTCTGCATGAAGAAGTCGAGATTTTCGGACAGCCAAATTCTGGCAATCCTGAAGCAAGCTGAAAACGGTGTTCCAGTTCCCGAGCTTTGCCGAGAGTACGGGATGAGCAGCGCCAGCTTTTACAAGTGGCGCGCCAAGTACGGCGGGATGGATGCATCCCTGATGGCCCGTTTGAAGGAGCTTGAGGACGAGAACCGCCGCCTCAAAAAGATGTATGCCGAGGAGCGTCTCAAGGCCGAGATCGTCCAGGAAGCCCTCACAAAAAAGTGGTAAAGCCATCCCGGCGCAAGGAGATGGCTCAGCAGGCTGTTGCAACCAATGGCGTGTCTGTTCGGCTGGCGTGTACAGCGTTCAGGGTCAGCGAAACCTGCTACCGGTATCAGGCTGCGCTCAGCGATGAGAACGCCGAGATTGCCGATTGGCTTATCAAACTGACTGAGGAAGAAAGCGACTGGGGGTTTGGTCAATGCTTCCACTTCCTGAGGAATGTTGAGCACAAGAGCTGGAACCACAAGCGTGTATACCGGATTTACTGCGAGTTGGCACTGAACCTGCGCATCAAGCCAAAACGTCGCTTGAAGCGGCAGGCGCCTGAGCCATTGAAGGAGCCGATCAAACCGGATCAGGTATGGTCGATGGATTTCATGCACGACCAGCTCAGCGACGGCAGGAATTTTAGGATATTTAACGTGATAGACGATTATCGGCGAGAAGGCCTAGCCATTGAGGCGGGCTTTTCGTTGCCCTCGATGCGAGTAATTCGGGTGCTGGATCAACTCTTGGAGTGGCGAAGCAAACCGACGGCAATTCGTTGCGACAATGGGCCAGAATTCATCAGTCACGAGTTTGTCAGCTGGGCTCAAAGGCAGGCTATCCGCATCGAATATATCCAGCCTGGCAAGCCGCAGCAGAATGCCTACATTGAGCGTGCTAACAAGACGATCCGCTACAGCTGGCTGAGCAAACACTTGTTCGATAGCCTGGAGGAGGTTCAAGATTATGCGACCAAGTGGTTATGGTTTTACAATCACCGTCGCCCCCACAAAGCCAATGGAGGCAAGCCGCCACTGATGGCCGCGTAATATCTACTTTTGCGCGACGCTAAAAATGGGGGGATTACATAAGGAGAAAATAATGGCTACAAATAATGACATCCCTTCACTGTGGGAAGCCGCCAAGCAAGAGACAGAAGGCTACGGCTTTCTTGGCAACTATGAACAGCCAAAATGGGACGTGCCAGAAACTATTGGTATTTCCTGCGCTGTTTCAAATCGTTTTGGCGAAGGTGCCAATGCCGGTGCATCCAATTCTTCTGTTGAAAAATATATCGACGAGGCCTCGGCGGTTATCGAAGAAGGTGCCTGGTCTGTACACATCGATTTCACCTGGGTGACTGACGAAAAAGGCCGTCGCCTGGATCAGATTCCTCCTACAGAAGCCTACCCCATGGTGCTGGAGCCGCTGCGTAAGCGTTATGGCTGGAGCTTTATGGCAGATTTGAACGTGCTCAACGGTTCAACGTTCGAAGAGTGTATGAGCCCTGTTAAAGCCGGTCTGGCGGAAACCGCTCCCTGTGCACCCGGACACCCCGAAGTATTTGTAACCAACGCGGTTAAAACACTGTTTGAACACGGTGTTCTGCCCCAGGTTGCGATTCACAACTCTGGTGAAATTGAGCTGATGAAGCGCCGCATCATCGACAAGGGCCTGATGAAAGGACCAGTTCTGTGGGGCCTGCTGTTTGGTCTGCCCTTCGACGTGGGTCGCACACTGCTGTCTGGTAACTGCGTCATGGACATGGACGACCTGGTTCGCCAAATGATGCTCATGCAGCACCAGATTCGCAAGATCGATCCCGATGCTCAGTTCATTGGTTGTGCGGCCGGTCGTGGCACCATGTATTTCACTACCTTGGCAACTATGCTGGGTATGCACATCCGTGTAGGTACCGAAGACACTGAGTTCAAATACCCGAACTCGGATGAGAAGTTCACCAGCAACCTGGAAATGTTCAAGCGCGCGAAAGAAATTGCGGCAATGCACGGTCGTCGACCTGCAACGGCCAATGAAATGCGCAAACTGTTCGGTATGCCAGAGCGCTAAGTTTTGCCAGCTTTGCCGCGTACAGGGCTTTATATTTTGTACGTGGCAAAGAGATAAATTTGTTTTGCAGTCGTTTTGTACTAGAAAAATGGGCTATAAAACAGTGTGAGATATAGCTCTTGGCCCCGTTATTGTTAGCGGGGCTTCATCACTACAGGAGATAAAAACATGGCATTAACCGGTATACATCATGCGGCTTTTATTTCGAATGATATGAAAGCGCAAATCGAATTTTACACCCAGGTATTGGGCATGAAGCTGGTAGGAATTTTTCCGATGCACGGTGTTCCAGGTGCGTCGCACTGCTTTATTGAGGCGGGCAAGGATTCCTATGTGAGCTTTGTTCAGATCAAAGACGTGAACGTAGAGCCAGTTTACGGTGTGAGCCACGCGGTTGATACCGCTCACCCGGTCGCCGGCGGTGCAATGCAGCATATGGCCTTCAACTGCGATTCGCTGGAAGAAATGATGGATCTGCGTGACCGTCTGCGCAGCAATGGCTACGCAGTATTCGGTCCTCTTGAGCACGGCATGAGCTACTCCATGTATTTTGGTGGTCCAGAGGGCATGTTGCTTGAGTATGCAACCACTGATAAGTGTGAGCCTGTGCGTGCTGAAGACTGGGTGGATTACGATACGGCAGCGGCATTGGGAATGAGCAAGGAAGACGTTGATCGCTACGTTAGCCCTGCGGCTTTTGAAGGCAAGGGTGGTGCTGTACCTCAGCCTTCACTGGATAACGCCGTTTATCCTACGCCAATCCCGCGTCCGATGTTTGATGCACTTGGCTACCTCTCTGACGAGGAGCTGAAAGAGGCTATGCGTTTCGCCGCGCCAGCCGCTTAAGTTCAATCGTTTAAGCAGGTAATGTCGGTTGGGTGTCTCGTCTGAGATGCCTGGCTTTCGAGGGAGCGTGTCTCCCTCGTTCCTTTTTGTCAGGCGCATTTTTCTGCCTGCACTTCAAGCTGTTTCAAGCAACTCCAGAAAGCGTTTTTGCAACCGCGTAGGTTGCCAGTGTTTCCTCAGTGTCAGGCCAATATCGCGGCGCGTTCCCGCAAGAGGCTGTGGGCTCACGGCCAGAATGCCCATTTGAACTTCCAGTTCTACTTGCCGTGCCGGTAACAGTGCTAGCCGGTCACTTTCCAGCAGCAGACTTCTTATTGCTACGAGTGAACTGCACTCAATGACTTGCTCGGGTGGGGCAAAGCCCTGATCGACAAAAAAGCGGGTAAAGGTCTCCCGCGCGGGGGTGTTGCGGCGCGGTGCAATCCAGTCCAGCGTGCTCAGCTCTCCGGCGTGGCGTGGTGGTCGATTGGCCAGTGGGTGGCCGGGGCGCACTACAATATGCAGCGGGTCGCGAAATAGCAGTTTCTGTTCAATATCGGGGCTGGGAAGCGGCTCGCGCAGAGCCCCGACAATGACATCCAGCTGACCGTGCAGCAGGCTGTGTAGCTGTTCTTCGTAGGGGCCGTCGATAATGCTGATGCTGGCGGTGGGAAATTCTTTCAGCAGCTGAATGACAGTATGGGGAACCAGTTGGGCGCGGGCGAGGGGTAGGCTGCCAACCCGAACGCGACCGGCTCCCAGCCCTTGCAGTTCACCAACTTCTTCCTGGCCCTGATCGATTTCCGCAAAAAACAGGCTGGCGTAGCGGGCAATCTGGCGGGCTTGCCAGCTGGGTTCTACACCGACGGGCGAGCGTTGAAAAAACGTCTGCTCGCAGGCGGCCTCCAAATCTTTTACGGCGCGATGTACGGTGGGTTGGGTCAGCCCCAACTGACTGGCAGCCAGCGAATAGCTGCCTTGTTCGACCACGCACAACAGGGCGCGCAACTGGGTTGAGGTAAGTCGCCGGTAGAGGGGCTGAGTGCGCCGGTTATTGCGCAGGCCGGAGGTTTGCTCAATGGCATTCAGCCAGTTTAACGCGCGCTCTACCCGGCGCAGAAAAATAGTGCCGGCATCCGTGGCATAGAGACCGGTTGCGGCGCGGGTAAACAATGTGACCCCCAGGTCTCTTTCCAGCTTGGCCAAGCCTTGAGTAATAGCGGATTGTGATAGGTGTACTCGTTGGGTGGCGCGACTGATACTGCCCAGCTGCCAGACCGCCAGTGCGGCGCTGAGGTGGCGTAAATTGGGGAGTTTGTCGGCGTAGTTCATACTCGTAACGCAAAGTTAATTTGATGGCATTATAGAAAAAACTTATACCAAGATACAGCTTTCGAACATCCCGCTTTTCAAGTCTTGGACTATACTGCATGCCGATATTTTATACAGAGAGGAAAGCTCGCAATGGCTGTATGTGTAACCGATATTACGCGTGTTTCGGCAGAGGTGCTGGAACAGTACCAGGGTGCTGAAGTGGCCACTGTTCACGAGGCGCAAGGCCGCAAGGGCTTGATGGCTTCGTATATGCGCCCTATTTACCGCCCAGCCAAAATCGTTGGCACCGCCGTAACCTGTGAAGTGGCACCAGGTGACAACTGGATGCTGCATGTGGCGGTAGAGCAGTGCCAACCGGGCGATGTGCTGGTTGTTGCCCCCACCAGTCCCTGTGAAGATGGCTATTTTGGTGACCTGCTGGCGACCTCATTGATGGCCAGAGGCGTGGTTGGCCTGATTATGGATGCCGGTGTGCGCGATGTGGCCACACTGACGGAAATGGGTTTTCCCGTCTGGTCCAAGGCCATTTTTGCTCAGGGTACCGTTAAGGAAACTGTTGGCAATGTTAACGTCCCCGTGGTGTGTGCCGGTGCACTGGTTAATCCCGGTGACCTGATTGTGGCGGATGACGATGGTGTTGTCGTCGTGCGTCGTGAAGAAGCCGAGGCGGTACATGCCAAAGCCGAGCAGCGTCTCGCCAATGAAGGTGGCAAGCGCGAACGCCTGGCCGCCGGTGAACTGGGGCTGGATATCTACAATATGCGCGAGCGTCTGGCGGAAAAAGGCCTGCGTTACGTGAAGTCGCTGGACGAAGCCTAATCATGCAAAAGGCGATTCCCTGTCAGGTTATGCGCGGCGGCACTTCCAAGGGCCTGTATTTTCTGGCCAGTGACTTGCCCGCCGACGCCGAAGCTCGCAACCGTTTGTTGCTGGCGGCGATGGGCTCTCCGGATGCCCGCCAGATTGACGGCATGGGCGGTGCCCACCCACTGACCAGCAAGGTGGCGGTGATCTCGCCGTCATCGCTGCCCGGCGTTGATGTGGACTACCTGTTCCTGCAGGTGGTGGTCGATAAGGCCGAGGTCAGTGACGCCCAAAACTGCGGCAATATTCTGGCTGGAGTGGGGCCTTTTGCCATTGAGAATGGCTTGGTCGCGGCTCAGAACGGACACACCGATGTCAGCATCCATATGGTGAATACCGGTGCCCGCGCGGTGGCGCGGGTGGAAACCCCCAACGGCTGTGTAAATTATGCCGGGCAGGCCCGTATTGACGGCGTGCCGGGTACGGCAGCGCCGATCCCAATCGATTTTCTCGATATTGCCGGTTCCAGTTGCGGGGCCCTGTTGCCCACAGGTAACACCCTCGATGTGATCGAAGGGGTTGAGGTGAGCTGCATCGATAACGGCATGCCCGTGGTGTTGCTCAAGGCTGAGGACTTCGGCCTCAGCGGCGCTGAGTCGCCCGCTGAGCTGGAAGCCAATGCGGCCTTGAAGGAAAAGATTGAAGCAATCCGCCTTGCCGCCGGCAAGCTGATGAATCTGGGTGACGTGACCAGTAAAACCGTGCCCAAGATGAGTCTGATCTCTGCGCCGCTGGCCGGCGGTTCGATCAATACCCGCACGTTTATCCCTCACCGGGTTCACGAAGCCATTGGTGTGCTGGGTTCGGTCAGTGTGGCCACCGGCTGCATGTTGCCGGGTTCGGTCGCGCAGTCCGTGGCAGCGGTGCCTGCGGCCGATGGCGTATGTCAGCTGGAGGTGGAGCACCCGACCGGGTTTTTCACTGTAGAGATGGAAGTGGCGGGTAGCGACAGCCTCGACAGTTTTACCGTTAAGCGCGCGGCCCTGTTGCGCACGGCGCGATTGCTGATGCGCGGTGAGGTGATGGTGCCCGCCGAGTTGGAGAGCGAGCATGGCTGACCTTGAGCTGGCTAAAGTGAAGCGCATCGCGCTGATTGGTTTAGGCGAAGTGGGCTTGGCCGTGGCCGAGGATCTGCTGGCGAAAACCGAACTGGACTTGCAACTGTGGGACGCGCAGTTTGGCACGACCGGCAGTGCGGCAGAAGCGCACTGGGCGTCGTTGGCATCCTCTGACCGGGTGAGTAGGGTTGCGGATGCAGCAAGTGCTGCGGCAGGCTGTCAGCTGGTGCTGTCGATGGTGACGGCCGAGCAGGCGGTGCCAGCGGCGGACTCGGTGTTGGCGGGTCTGTCTGCCGAGGCCTGGTTTATCGACCTTAACTCCATCTCGCCGGCAGCGAAAAAACAACTGTCAGAAATGGTGACGGCCGCAGGCGGGCGCTTTGTCGAAGCCTCGGTGATGTCGCCGATTCACCCCAAACGCACCGACGCGCCGATCTTGTTGGGTGGTCCCCACGCGGCGGCCTTCGAAGCGATTGGGCAGCAGCTGGGCTTTAGCGACATGCGCGCCACTTCGGCGGAGCTGGGCATCGCGGCGGCTACCAAAATGTGTCGCAGTGTGATTATTAAAGGCATGGAGGCACTGGTAACCGAGTCCTTACTGGCCGCGCGGCACTACGGTGTTGATGAGGTGGTACTGGCCTCGCTGAATAACCTGTTCCCCCGCCCCGACTGGCCGGAGCATGCCCACTATCTGATTACCCGCTCACTACTGCACGGTGAACGGCGCGCGGCGGAAATGCGTGAAGTGGCCAAGACTGTCAACGAAGCGGGTTTGTCACCGTGGATGAGCGCGGCCTGTGCCGAGCGCCAGGACTGGGCGGCACAATTCAAAGCCCAGCTGAGTGAAACAGAATTGAACCCTTTGCTGGACGCGATCAACGCCCAGATTAGTACTATGAATGGAGAAGCCTAGAATTATGAAAATTATCGATTGCCACGGGCATTACACTACTGCTCCAGAACCCCATCAATTATTCCGTGAGGCACAGCTGGAAGCCTTTAAAAAAGGCGAAGCGCTGCCTGAAGTGCCGCAAATCAGCGATGACCAGATTCGTGAGAGCATCGAGCAGAACCAGATGCGCCTGCTGAAAGAGCGTGGCGCCGACATGACCATCTTCTCGCCACGCGCCTCCACCATGGCTCACCATGTTGGCGACGAGGCGGTGTCCAAGCAATGGACCAGCGCCTGTAACGATCTGATTAAGCGGGTCGTGGATCTCTACCCCGAAACCTTTATTGGCGTGTGCCAGTTGCCTCAGTCGCCAGGTGTGCCGATTGCCAATTCAATTGCCGAGCTGGAGCGCTGTGTTAACGAGCTGGGTTTTGTCGGCTGTAACCTGAACCCTGACCCTTCCGGTGGTCACTGGACTTCCGCGCCGCTGACCGATAAAAGCTGGTATCCGTTCTATGAAAAAATGGTTGAGCTGGATGTGCCGGCGATGGTGCACGTGTCCGGTTCCTGCAACCACAACTTCCACGCTACCGGTGCCCACTACATCAACGCCGACACCACCGCGTTTATGCAGTTTCTGCAGGGCGATCTGTTCAAGGATTTCCCTGAGCTGCGCTTTATTATTCCCCACGGCGGCGGCGCGGTGCCCTACCACTGGGGTCGCTACCGTGGTCTGGCCGACATGCTCAAGCAGCCGCCGCTGGACGAGCATGTGATGAAGAATGTGTTCTTCGATACCTGTGTGTACCACCAGCCCGGTATCGACCTGCTGTTCAAGGTGATCGACATCGACAATATTCTGTTCGGCTCGGAAATGGTCGGTGCGGTGCGCGGTATCGACCCGCAAACCGGGCAGTATTTCGACGACACTAAACGTTATCTGGATGCGTTGCCGCTGTCCGACGAAGACCGCTACAAGGTCTTTGAAGGCAATGCTCGCCGGGTGTATCCACGACTGGATGCCTCATTGAAGGAGCGAGGAGAATGAGCCAGTTCACCCCCGACGCCGACTGGCTGCACTGGCACCAGTCGCCCAGCAAACCGAGCTACGTGCCACCGGCTGGCGCGGTAGATGCCCACTGCCATGTGTTTGGCCCCGGGGATTTATTCCCCTTTGCGCCGGAGCGCAAGTACACCCCCTGTGACGCCTCCAAAGATCAGTTGTGGGCTTTGCGGGATTATCTCGGCTTTTCCCGTAATGTCATTGTTCAGGCAACCTGCCACGGCGCAGATAACCGCGCGCTGGTTGATGCCTTGAACCACTCCAATGGTTTGGCTCGCGGTGTGGCCACGGTCAAGGCCAGTGTTACCGATGAAGAACTGGCGCAGCTGCACGCTGCCGGTGTGCGCGGTGTGCGCTTTAACTTTGTAAAGCGTCTGGTGGATGCGCTGCCCTTTGATACGCTGGGCAGCATTGCCGAGCGTATCAAACCGCTGGGCTGGCACATCGTGATTTATTTCGAGGCGCAGGAACTGCCCGAGCTGTATGACTTTTTTACGGCGCTGCCCACCACTGTGGTGGTCGATCACATGGGTCGCCCCGATGTCAGCAAGCCGGTTGACGGGCCCGAGTTTGAGTTGTTCGTCAAACTGCTGCGTGAGAACGAGAACTTCTGGTCGAAGGTAACCTGCCCCGAGCGTTTGTCACTGAGTGGCGCACCGACCTATGACGACTTTGTGCCCTTTGGTCGCCGCATTGTGGAGCTGTTTCCCGATCGCGTATTGTGGGGCACAGACTGGCCGCATCCGAATATGAAAAGCCACATGCCCGACGACGGCCATCTGGTTGATATGATTCCCCGCATTGCACCCACCGCCGAGTTGCAGCAAAAACTGCTGGTGACTAACCCGATGCGGCTCTACTGGTCGGATTAAGCGGCTGGAATAACAGGAGGCTTTTTATGGCACTAGACAAACCCTATCAGGATATTCCCGGTACCACGATTTTTGACGCTGATATGGCGCGGCAGGGTTTCCACCTCAATCAGTTCTGTATGTCGCTGATGAAGGCGGAAAACCGCGAGCGCTTCAAGGTGGATCAGCGCGCTTACCTCGATGAGTGGCCAATGACCGAAGACCAAAAGTTGGCGGTACTGGCGCGGGACTACAACCGCATGATGTCACTGGGCGGCAATATTTATTTTCTGGCCAAGATTTTTTCGTCGGATGGACTGAGCTTCCAGCACGCGGCGGCAACCATGACCGGCATGAGCCAGCCTGAATACGCGCAGATGATGCTGGATGGTGGTCGTTCTCCAGAAGGCAATATGTACAAGTAACGCTCTACACTTAATACGCTCCGATTAGGGCGCAATGAGGTACCACAATGGCAAAAATTACCGCGAGTGTATACTCGTCGCACGTGCCGGCCATCGGCGCGGCACTCGATAACGGCAAGTCTGGAGAGGACTACTGGAAACCACTCTTTGCCGGTTACGACTACTCCAAGGAATGGATCCGCGAGAACAAACCCGATGTGGTGCTGCTGGTATACAACGACCACGCCAGCGCCTTCGACTCCAATTTTGTACCCACCTTCGCCATTGCTACCGGCGAAGAATTCCAGCCCGCCGATGAAGGTTGGGGGCCGCGCCCGGTGCCGGTGGTCAAAGGCCATTCACGCTTGGCGGCGCACATAGCTCAGTCGGTGATTCAGGACGAGTTTGACCTGACGGTGGTCAATTCGTTGGATGTTGACCACGGCCTGACCGTGCCGCTGTCGCTGATGTTTGGTCAGCCGGAAGAATGGCCCTGTCTGGTGATTCCCGTGGCGGTCAATGTAGTGCTGTATCCGCCGCCATCGGGCAAGCGTTGTTTTGCCTTTGGCGAGGCGCTGAAGCGGGCGGTCGAGTCCTTCGACGAAGACCTCAATGTGCAGATCTGGGGCACTGGCGGCATGAGTCACCAGTTGCAGGGGCCGCGGGCGGGGCTGATTAACAAGGAGTTTGATAACGCCTTTCTTGATCGTCTGGCGGATGATCCTCAGGCACTGGTGGATATTCCCCACATTGACTACGTTCGTCAGGCCGGCTCAGAAGGCATCGAGCTGGTAATGTGGCTGGTTGCTCGTGGTGCCATGCAGAGCAAGGTCGTGCAGAAGCACCGCTTCTACCATGTGCCCGCCTCGAATACCGCAGTAGGCCATATGATTTTGGAAAATCCCTGAGTGTCGTTGCAACATCAACGACGCCAAATGAATTAACGATATAAGGAGAACGCAATGAAGGTTCTGGTTTCTGGCCCCGGCGCTTTTGGTATCAAGCACCTGGACGGCATTAAAAATATTGATGGTGTAGAAGTGGTGTCGCTGGTTGGCCGCACCCTGGAAAAAACGCAAGCTGTGGCCGATAACTACGGCATCAAGCACGTCTCGACTGATCTGGCTCAGGCGCTGGCAGAGACCGAAGCCGAGGCAGTGATTCTGTGTACCCCGACTCAGCAACACGCGTCCGAGTCGATTCAGTGCATGAAGGCGGGCAAGCACGTACAGGTAGAAATTCCCCTGGCTGACAGCTGGGCTGATGCCGAAGCGGTAATGAAAACCCAGCAGGAAACTGGCCTGGTTTGCATGGTGGGTCACACCCGCCGCTTTAACCCCTCTCACCAGTGGGTTCACAACCGTATTAAAAATGGCGAGCTGAATATTCAGCAGATGGATGTGCAAACTTATTTCTTCCGCCGCCAGAATATTAACGCAAAAGGTGAGGCGCGTAGCTGGACGGATCACCTGCTGTGGCACCACGCCGCGCATACCGTGGATTTGTTTGCCTACCAGGCTGGCGATCCGATTGTGAAAGCCAATGCGGTACAGGGGCCGATTCACCCTGAGCTGGGTATTGCCATGGATATGTCGATCCAGATGCAAACCGCCAGCGGCAAAATCTGTACGCTGTCGCTGTCGTTCAATAACGATGGCCCGCTGGGTACCTTCTTCCGCTACATCTGTGATAACGGCACTTATATTGCCCGTTATGACGATCTGGTGAACGGCAAGGAAGAACCAATTGATGTGTCGAAAGTCGATGTGTCTATGAACGGCATTGAGCTGCAGGATCGGGAATTCTTCGCCGCGATTGCCGAAGGCCGCGAGCCTAACTCCAGCGTTGGCAAAGTGCTGCCCTGCTATAAAGTGTTGCACGACCTCGAGCAACAACTGGCTGGTTAAACCAACACCAAAGAGAAAGAAAGGGAAGGGCAATGCAACAGCGTAATATCGGCAGTCATCAGGTTCCGGCCATCGGTCTGGGTTGTATGAATCTCAGTCACGCCTACGGCCATCCACCGAGTGAAGCCGATGCGATTACGCTATTGCATCGCGCCTTTGAACTGGGCGTGCGCCATTTCGACACCGCGGCACTCTACGGTTTTGGCAGTAACGAAACCCTGGTGGGCAAGGCGCTTAAGTCGCTGCGCGGTGAAATCCATCTGGCCAGCAAATGCGGTATGACCGGGGTTGATGGCAAGCGGGTGATCGACGGTCGGCCGGAAACCCTGGTGAAAACCATCGACGAGGCCCTGCAACGCTTGCAGACAGACCATATCGATCTTTACTACCTGCACCGCTGGGACAAAAGCGTGCCCATTGAAGAAAGCATGGGTGCGCTGTCGAAAATGGTGGAGCAGGGCAAAGTCGGTGCACTGGGTTTGTCGGAAGTTTCGGCGGATACCCTGCGCAAGGCCCATGCTGTACATCCCATTACTGCCGTGCAGACCGAGTATTCGCTGTGGACGCGCAATGCGGAAATTGCAGTGCTGGATTTGTGCCGTGAAATCGGCGCGACCTTTGTGGCCTTTTCACCGGTTGGTCGCGGTTTTCTCTGTGGCGGTATCGACCGCCCCGAGCAGCTGGTAGAGGGCGATATTCGTCGGGGTATGCCGCGTTTTCAAGAGCCATACTTAAGTGCTAACCAACCGTGGATGGCGGATTTTGCCGCTCTGGCGGCCGAGAATAATTGCAGCATGGCGCAGCTTTGTCTGGCCTGGTTGCTGACCCGGGGTGAACATGTGCTGCCTATTCCCGGCACCACCTCACTGGCTCATCTTGAAGAAAACGTGGGCGCGTTGGAGTTGGCCTTGTCTGAAGAAACTCTGGCCAAACTCGACGAACTGATTAACCCGAATACGGTTCAGGGGCCACGTTATCCGGCGGCGACCCAGCAGGAAATTGATACAGAAGAATTTGCCTAAGCAACTGCTCTCTTCTGTATTGTTCAGGACTCGGCATTTTGCCGAATCCTATTTGCTGAACCTCACTTACCGCGCCTATAAGCAAGAACAATAGCCGTTTGCTGTTCAGCTGGTGGCTATTGTTCGGATCTTTTCCAAATCTGGTGAAGGCTGGCCTTTAAATACCGCGTCCAGCGCTTCCCGCCAGATTGGGTCGTGCCACTCGGTAATCGCTTTTTGGTAAGCGGGGCGACTCTTCAATCGCGCCCAATAGGCGGCGATATTTGGGAGCTTTTCTTCTTCAAGAATTGTGCCGAGTGCAACGTCTTCCAGTCGGTGGAAGTGTGCCGCCATCATAATATCTGCCTGGCTGTATTCGCTAAACAAATACTCCTGTCCTGGTTGCAGCATAGCCTCGATGTTTTTCAATGCCTGAGGGTCGGCTGTCATCCTGGAAAAATTCGCCAAATAGCACATAACGTATTGTTTTATATATATTTTAAGGCTATTCTGGCTCTAATATCTTGATGCCAAAGTCCAGCGGAGGCACCTCTCGTTCCAGATCCAGGTTGTAGTCCCCGAAACGATTGATATTGGAGTTCCTGTACGGTGACAGCCCATTCAGAAGGTCCTTGCTGATGACGACACCCTCGCCCGCCAGATCTTTGAGGACTCGGGTCATTTTCTCCACGTTGTAAAGAATGACCATGTTCGCGACAAGCTGGTTGTACTTAACGATTTTGCGCTGTTCGTGGCGCACATTTTCAGCGATGATGCCTTCCCCGCCAAAAAACAGCCATTTGATGAAACCATTAAACTCTTCGCTTTTGTTGGTTGCTGACTGGATGGTTTTTCGAAGTTCAAGTTCATCAATATATCGGAGCAAAAAGAGCGTTCTTACGGCCTTTCCAAGCTCTTTAAAAGCCATATACAACTTGTTTTTTCGGCTGTAGGTTCCGAGGCGCCGCAAGATGGTTGAGGCGGTAATTTTGCCTTTCTTAATTGAGATGACCACACGCAGCATGTCGCGAAGGTGCCGCTCAATTAACTTGAAATCGATACTACCGGCAAACAAAGCTTCTATATTTTTGTATCGAAAGCGATTGTCGGGCCGGAACAGCAACAAGTCCTGAATATTGCGAATTCGCGGCATGAGATTGATGCCCAGCAGGTGTGATAAGCCGAACACTGGATAGCTTTGCGCTTGTGTATCACCGTGCAAGGTGTCAGGTTGAATATCGGATTTATTGCTCATGAGTCCATCCAGAATATAGACCGCTTCGTAGACGCCGCATGGAATAAAGTGACTGAACAAGGCAATGTAAGTATCTGAGACGTGATAGTAGCCAATACCTCCGTATTTGCCGTACCTAATATGGTATTCCGTCAGCAAGTTTTGCTCGTACAGATCCCACATGGTGCCATCCGCAGCGGCATGCTTTCCGGTACCCCAATATTTTGGAAGATCAAATTTGTTGTAGGCATTGACCACCTGCGTTATCGCTCGGTCCAAACGGTCTTCGGAGGCGTGCCGGAGATTGAGCCAGGCAATCTGTTTGCGGCTCATATTCTTCACCGATTTGGCCGTTTGAACCGGTCCAAGATTGCACCCATAGCAAAATAGCGTGGTGATAAATCGCTTCTCAGGCTCATCAATGCGCGCCTCATTTCCGGACAAGGGGCCGAAATGCTTATGCAAACAAAGCCATTTTTCGGTATCCGTTAAAATGTCGATGATGCTTACTTCTGGAAGATTCTCAGTAATTAGCTCATCCAGTTTTTTAAGTTCTGCTTGTGGCTGTTCGCTTCTTATTGGGCTGATGGATAGTTTTCCGTCTTTGATAGTTGCATGAAGATTTTCAGGAAAATGTTCATCCACGCCCTTAGCAAGATCCGCCAACTGTTGTTTAAGATTTGTAGCGAATTCGTGGGCATCAGTTAAAGGCATTTCAACCTGATCACTGTATTCCTGTAATTCATTATCCAATGTCTCATCATCAATCAGTTGTTCTCGATAGTCATCGAATTCGGCACTGAAAGGAATAAACAAATCCCCAGAGGAAAGTTCTTGTTTAATATGCAATAGCAGCCACAATTCAAGATATTTGCGATGAAAAATCTTCCCGCTGTCCTCGCTGCTTTCGTTACTCACTATCAGCTTTTTCCATTTCTCAGTCAGCCAGCTCAATTCAAACGCTTCGGGCATGGCCTGGTCGATGCACTCTTCGCTTAAAAACTCTGACCGACTGTTGCGCAAACTTTTTAATAGAACGAGCAGTGATGCGGTACTGGTATCACTGGATGTGGATTGCAAGTCCAAAATATCCAGACAGTTAAATAGCAATGCGCGCTTTTGGCGATACGATTTCAGCATGAAGGGATAATAGTTATTCCCCGCATAAGCAATATGCTGATTGCAGCGTTCAATCAAAGAACTCGCTTCGTCACCCAATACCGTATCCAGTGCCGCCAGCTTTTGTGTTTGCTCCTGATGCTGATCATAAGCGACTAAAACATTACGAAATTTGGCGATCAAAGCGTCGATTTGTTTTTGGTGCTCCAGGATATATTGATGCAGCGCCGATTGAGCGGTCGATTCCATGCTTCGGAGCATTTTGATATACAGGTTTGCCACGTCATCGAGCGCTTTGCTGTGCTGTTGGCGCACCAGGATAACGGCAAGTGCATAGCGCTTATTTGGTTTGAGTCGAGCCATTTCAGGCGCAGTGAGCGCTCTGGCTTCAAGGGAAAATTGACGATATTTCACTACCGGCACATCGACATCAGGCAGTGACTCACCAAGTACTTGCAACCAGTGGACATGTTGAAGATAGCTTCGCACCTCTTTGTTGCCTGGCTTCTTGGGCTCGCGCTTAAGCGTGTTCCATGCGCCATAGGCACCGTCAGACGGATTCAGCAGCTCATCAATTTTTTGTTTGGCGTCGTTGGTAAGATCACTGCAGATGTCACGAAAGCACTGTTCATTAACTTTATTGCGCGCCGATCTTGCGATCCGTTTAAGAACGGTAAAGCCAGGCAATTCATAGTGATTTCGTACCAGCTCCTCAAGCATTACGTTGATAATATCCGCCAACATCTCTTTGGTTTCTGCCGCTTTTTCCGCTACATCGGTGAGCCAGGGCTGGTCCTCCGAAGCAAAGGATCGGATGCCGAGATAGTCTCTTAAAATCTGCTGCTGTCGGGGGCGAGAGCCAGAGCGGTCATAATCTTTAAGTTGCTTTAGTGTCAGTGGTCGCTTGATTCCGATCCGATCCATCACGTGGGCAATAATGCTGGGTGGCGCAGACGCCAGTGGAACAAAGTAGCCGAGGCGTTGGAGCAGTTTCAGGTTTAGCATGAACCCGAAACGCAATATCGGCTTTTTTTCAGATTCGATTAGGCTCAGTTCTTCTGGTGTTGGTGTGTAGTACTCCTTAAGATCTTTTTCGGTAACGGTACTTCGCAGCCTGGGATAGGCGGTTTCGTGCAGGCTGCTCATGATGCGGCATCCTATGACGGGAGTGTGTTAATCCCACACTCTGTCGGTGTGCGGGTCGCGAATGGTGGCCTCCAGCATACATTGATTATCAGAAGCGATCTGATGCATGTGATGGAGTAATTCGTCCAATGCTTCATCCAACGCGCCGCAATCACCAGAATTTATCGTGATGCGATAGCGCGTTCCCTCCGCATCAAGCTTTTCCATCGCCCAGGGCAATAAACAATGTCGTTCTATCAGAGACCTTGCCTTACCGGTGCCATGAGAATGTTTGCTGTAAGGTTCAAGGCAGAGGCTAATTTCCAATGCCGTGTCCTTCGGAAGGTCGGAGTCTTGTTTGGCCTGTGCTATCGCTTGAGGCAGTGCTTGTTGTATTCGTTGTTGGGAAAACGGATCGGCGCCTTCGATATAGCGCATGGCTGATTGGACACCTTTCCAGCCGACGTACTCCATCAACGTTTTAGTATCCCAGCTATTAGCGGTTGCCCAGGTCGCGAAGCCGCGTCGCAAAGAATGGCTACTAAATTCATCAGCATCGGGAAGGTCAACCTGTTGGCAATAGGCCTTGATGATAGCAATCACACTAGCGGGATGAATCGCCTGCTCTGCGACGTGCCCCCACTGGTTAATCGCTGGAAAAGCCGGACCTTTGGTCAATTGGGCCGCACTCATCCAATCCGTGAATGCGGTCACGGGACACAAGTGTTGCAATGCCGGAGCCCGATACGTTCGGCCATGGGATGAACGATCGGTTTTGCTTCTGGGAATGAAAATTTCCATCCCAACGCCGGGTATGACGCTGACATTCTCAACAGTAATACGAGTGAGTTCGTCTCCGCGAAATGCTCTCCAGAACCCCAAAAGAATCAACGCTCGATCACGTAGCAGTTTAAGGGAATTGAAAGAGCGGGTACCTGTTTGGGACAAATGTTCAGTAATCCAGCCGTCGATGGCCTGAAGTTGTTCAATTTGAAGAGGTTTAGCTTGCTTTTCCTTAAATGGATGCAGCTCGGCGATACCCTTGAGTACTTTTTTAACGTGAGGCGCTTTGGTCGGATCGGGGAATCCTTGCTCGTTATGCCAGGCAGCAATGGCAGCGAGCCGTTGTTTCAACGTACTGATGGCCAATGTTGGGGCATAATGCGCGAGATAGGATGCAATGCTGTCTGCCGTGGCTGGTAAAAACCCACCCCAAACATCTTCATAATGTTCTATGGCCGCGCGGTAGCTCTTGCGAGTGTTGTCCCTGGTCGCGGCATGTAGGTAACGATCAATATCGGACACCCATTCCCCCTTTATTAAATTGCATCAACAATCCGGCTTTGCCTGCTTGCCACAATCGGTGAGTGTGCGGACGATCCGGCACTCGGACACGGTGTCATAGCGACAGCACTGCGCCAATTCGTTCAAGCTCTCCTCCAGGCGCATCAGCTCCTGAATGGTACTGCGAATTTTTTCCAACTGATCTCGGATAATTTGATCAATTTCGCTACAGGGTGCTTGCTTATCCATTTGCAGCCGAACCAGCACCTTGAGTTCATCCAGCGGGATCTGCAATTCGCGGCAACGACGAATAAACACCATGCGTTCTACGTCACTTTCACCATAGTCACGGTAACCGTTTGGGCTCCGGTGCGGTTTGGGTAATAGGCCGATATCTTCGTAGTAGCGGATGGTTTTGCTGGCCATCCCGGTGCGTTCGGCCAGTTCATTAATCCTCATGACGCTTGACCTTCCAGTAGGTTGAAGGTTTAGTATATCCACGTAACCCGTGAAAGCGAACCCTTAGTATGTCTGATTGTTGTGCTGCTGAAGCAAGAAACAGCCGGGAACGTACACTTCTCTGGACTGTACTGGCATTGAATGCCGTAATGTTTGTCGTGGAATTCACGGCAGGCTGGTTGGCGCGCTCTAGTGGATTGATGGCGGACTCTCTGGATATGCTGGCAGATGTGTTGGTGTATTCGGTAAGTCTGTATGCCGTCGGACGAGGTATCGCTCAAAAAGCCAAAGCAGCCTTGCTTAACGGGAGCCTGCAAATGCTATTGGGCTTGGGTGTTTTGCTGCATATTGTTTGGCGCATCAGGGAAGGAAGTGCGCCGCAAACGGATATCATGGGCTGGATTGCCGCGCTAGCGTTGGCCGTAAATATCAGCTGCTTCGCGCTGCTATACCGATTCCGCAGTGGCGATATCAATATGCGCGCAAGCTGGCTCTGCTCTCGCAACGATATGCTCGCTAATGTGGGCGTGTTAGTCGCGGCCTGGATGGTAAATCTGCTATCTTCCGCTTGGCCAGATTATGTGATAGCCGCTTTTATCGCGGGTGTGGTGATCCATTCAGCCTATGGGATTCTGGTGCAAGCCCGACGGAATCTGAAAGAAGGTCTTGAAATCGAGTCGGGCGGTTGCTGTGGTAGCCAGTAAAAACGATTTTACTATGCAATTAAAATGAGCGCTCTGGTGCGAAATGCGAACGTGCATAAAGCTGTTAAGATATACCGATAAATTTGAGTTTTGAGAGCCAGAATTGTTGAAAATATGCTGAAACGTCTTCTGACATACTTTGTGCTCACGCTGGTTGTTTTGCAATCCGCGGTGGCCATGGGCGATGCACACCAGTTGCACCAGTCCGGCGCTGAGCACCTTGTATTTGATGACGCCCATCAACACAACGATGAGCACGTTTCCGACACATCAGACGATCAAAACTTAAACCCAGAATTACCAGCTTCCGAAAAATGGGATTGTCATCACTGCTGTCACTGTCATGGCCATCTTTGCGCCGCCGTTCTGATTTCCACTGAGCGTGTGCATTTGGTCAAGCATTCTTCTCCCGTACCCGATTACGCTGAAAATACCTTCCCCGAAACCTACGAAACCTTCCTACGCCCTCCCAAAGCCTAAGTCCCTTTAAGTAATAAGAAGTAACACCCGCACGCGCGGAAACACGACTTAATTCAGGACTTTTTCATGAGAAATTCCCTATTTTTCAGGTGTAAATGCACCTGGCTGTGGCTTGCGCTTCTAGTCTGCAGCACGACGCCATCAGCGTTTGCAGAAAACGTCGAGTCTACACTCACATTAAAAAAAGCACTGGCGTCGACGCTTGCGCAAAACCCTCAGCTGTACCAATACCGACTCACAGCAGAAGCGTTGAGTGCCCAAAGGCAAACCAGTGCCTTGCGACCGGCGCTAGCACTTGAGCTGGAGATGGAAAACTTTGCTGGCTCGGGAGCCAATGAAGGCTTTGATGCCGCCGAAACGACTCTTGCGCTTTCTTCTGTGATCGAGCTTGGCGGCAAGCGCCAGGCACGCATGCGTTACGCCGATGCCCGACTCAATCAGGCGGAATGGGAACAACAAGCAGCGACTCTGGATACGCTCGGCAAGGTCACCGAAGTGTATATCGAAGGTTTAGCGACTCAGGCAAACCTTCGACTGGCAGAAGAGTCGCTGGCATTGTCCCAATCCATTCTTAAAACCGTCAAAGCGCGCTCCGCTCGAGGGGCCACGGCTGAAGCGGAAGTGATGCGAGCGCAAGCGGCACTCGTACGTGCTGAAATTCGTTTGGCGGCACTGCAAGAGCAGCTTGAACGTCAGAAAGTGTTACTCGCGCGATTTTGGGGCGAAACAACGCCCGGCTTTCAATCAATAACAGGCAATCTGTTTGACTTCGGTCCCACCCAAAATTTCGATCAACTGTACACCCGCGTTCAAAGCTCACCGGCACTTCAAGTGCTCGCCAGTGAAGCCCGCATTCGCGATGCCGAAGTCACTCTGGCTCGTGCCAGTGGCCGCAGCGACTTAAGCTGGCGCGCAGGCATTAAACGTTTTGAAGAAACCGGGGATTCTGCATTCACTGCCGGTATCTCCATCCCCTTGTTCTCTGGTAAACGCCGCAGTGGCGACGTCAAAGCCGCATTAGCCAATCGCAATGCGGTAGATTACGCGCAACAGGATTTGCTGCTGGTGTTGCACGCACGACTTTTTGAAGCATGGTCGCTCAGAAAACAAAGTATCGCGGCGGCCAATCTTACCCAAAATGTCGCTATCCCCGCGTTGGAAAAAGCGCTCAAGCTCACTAACGACGGTTTTGACAACGGGCGTTATCGCTATCTTGATCTCATCGCCGCCCAGGAAGAATTGCTTGCCAGCAAACAGGCCCTCATTGATGCCGCCACCACGGCGCTAATTAGCCAGGCCCTGATTGAACAGCTCACCGGCGAAGCCCTTAACCCCTAATTTTTGTTGGCCAGATCAGGTCTGGCCTCCGGAGTTTATATCGATGAAGAATTATTACCTATTGGTTATTTCGAGTGTGTTTTTTCTCTCTAGCACACCCGCGTTTTCCGCCAACGATCATGACCACGAACATGAAGCGCCCGAACAACACGCACCCCATCATGAAGAAGGCGACCATGACGAACACGAAGGTCATGTCGACCACGATGAAGACGGACATGATCACGATGAGCATGAACACGACGAAGAAAACAGCAGTCGTATTGAAGACAAAATGGCGAGTCAGGTGGGTATCGTTACCTCCGTATCCGGGCCGCAAGAGCTGCACCAAACGATCACCGTGTTCGGTTCCATTGTTTCAGCGCCGGAGCAAATGAGCCATGTGCGTGCGCGCTTTGAAGGCCTGGTCAAAGCCGTCAAGGTCACACTTGGTGATCGCGTAAAAACCGGTGATGTATTGGCTGAAATTGAGTCCAACGAAAGCCTGAAAACCTACACCATCCGTTCTCCCATATCGGGGCGTGTTGTCCAACGTCACGCCAATACCGGTGAAGTGACCCAGGATCAGGTTTTATTTTCTATTGCCAACTTTGACACGGTATGGGCGGAATTGCGTGTGTATCCCGCGCAGCAATCTTTGGTCAGCGAAGGTCAGTCCGTACACCTATTAACCGGCTCAGGCAGTGTGGCATCGACTGTAGATCATATTTTGCCGTCGATAGATTCACCGTATCAGCTAGCGCGTGTGAAACTCGCTAATGATAAGCAATCCTTGTTGCCCGGCTTGATGACAGAAGCCCGTATTGAAGTGGGTCGATTTTCAGTGGCTTTGGCCGTAGCGAAAGATGCCGTACAAACATTGGGCGGCCGCCAAGGCGTGTTTGTGAAACAAGGCGAGGAATATCGGTTTACGCCGCTGGTATTGGGCCGAAGTGATGACCATTTTTATGAGGTCGTTGAGGGGCTTGAAGCGGGCAGCGATTATGTCAGCCAAAATAGTTACCTGATTAAAGCCGATATCGAAAAATCCGAAGCTGAACACGAACACTGATCGAGGCGCACTATGATTGATTCTATTTTGCGCCTTGCGATAGAGCGGCGCTTACTGATTTTATGTTTTATTTTTATCATTGTCGGGGTGGGTGTATGGAGTTATCAAAAGCTTCCCATTGATGCCGTACCCGACATCACCAACGTCCAGGTACAAATCAATACCGCTGCACCAGGCTACTCGCCACTGGAGTCCGAGCAACGAATTACCTACCCGGTAGAAACTGCACTCGCTGGGTTGCCCAATCTATCTTACACGCGCTCCTTGTCACGTTATGGCTTGTCTCAGGTCACGGTGGTTTTTGAAGAAGGTACCGACATTTATTTTGCGCGCAACCTGATTAACGCCAGGCTCGGCGCGATTAAAAGTGTTTTGCCCCCCGGACTTGAGCCGGAAATGGGCCCCATCTCGACCGGCTTGGGCGAGATTTTTATGTACACGGTTCAGGCGCGAGCGGATGCGCGCATGGCCAATGGCGAACCCTATACAGCCACAGACTTGCGAGAAATCCAGGATTGGATTATCAAACCTCAGCTTGCCCAGGTAAAAGGCGTGATTGAGGTCAACAGCATTGGCGGTTACAACAAGCAATACCACGTCTTACCGGACCCGGCAAAATTACTGGTTTACCAAATCAGTGTTGAAGATGTGGTGCAAGCGCTGCAAGCGAATAATGACAATCGCGGCGCGGGCTACATTGAGCGCAACGGGCAACAACTGCTGGTGCGATCACCCGGGCAGCTCGGCACGATTGAGGACATTGGCAATGTCATTATCACTGAACACGATTCTGTTCCGATCAAGGTGAAGGATGTCGCGGACATCGGCATTGGCAAAGAACTGCGCACCGGTGCCGCGACACGGGATGGTGTGGAAACCGTGTTGGGCACCGCCATGATGCTAATCGGCGCCAATTCACGGACCGTGGCCCAGGATGTGGCTGCCAAGCTGGAGGATATTCAGGCATCTTTGCCAGACGGTGTGATTGCCGAAGCCGTTTACGATCGAACCGCCTTGGTGGATAAAGCCATTGCCACTGTCTCCAAGAATTTGTTGGAAGGCGCACTGTTGGTGATCGTTGTACTGTTTCTTTTGCTGGGTAACTTCCGCGCTGCACTGATCACGGCAGCCGTGATTCCTTTATCCATGTTGATGACGATTACCGGCATGGTAAAAACCGGTGTCTCCGCGAATTTAATGAGCCTCGGCGCCCTGGATTTTGGTCTGATTGTCGATGGCGCGGTGATCATTGTAGAAAACTGTGTTCGACGTCTGGCAGAGAACCAACATAGCAATGGCAAGCAGGATTTACGTGAGCGATTGAATACCGTGTTTGACGCAACATCTGAGGTCATACGTCCAAGTTTATTTGGGGTAGCCATTATCACCATCGTTTACATTCCTATTTTCACCTTGACGGGCGTGGAGGGAAAAATGTTCCATCCGATGGCCGCCACGGTGGTCATGGCTTTACTCTCGGCGATGGTGCTTTCACTGACCGTTGTACCGGCAGCCGTCGCAGTGATCATGAGCGGAAAAATCAGCGAAAAAGAAAGTGTGGTGATAGTCAAGGCAAAATCCGCCTATCAACCGCTATTGAAACTTGCGCTTAGGTTTCGCTACGCCGTAGTGAGTATGGCGTCGGTGCTGGTGGTGTTTTGCTTGTGGCTTGCCTCGACGTTGGGTTCGGAATTTATTCCGCAACTTAACGAAGGCGATATCGCGCTGCATGCCATGCGTATTCCAGGTACAGGGTTAGAGCAAGCCGTGCAAATGCAGGAAATACTGGAGCAGCGAATTGCCGCTTTTCCAGAAGTTGACAAGGTTTTTGCGCGCATTGGTACGGCGGAAGTCGCAACCGATCCTATGCCACCCAATGTTGCGGATAATTTTGTCATCCTCAAGCCACGAAGCGAGTGGCCGGATTCGTCCAAGACCAAAGACGAGCTTGTTGAAGAAATGGAGCAGGCACTGGAGGAATTGCCCGGTAACAATTACGAGTTTACCCAGCCGATTCAAATGCGTTTTAACGAATTGATTTCGGGTGTGCGTGCCGATTTGGGGATCAAGATATTTGGTGATGATCTGGATCAACTGGTTCTGACGGCGAATGATGTCCTCAAAGTGGTGAATGCCATCGACGGCGCAGCCGATGCGCGTGTCGAACAGGTCACAGGCTTGCCCACGCTCTCAGTTATTCCAAATCGCACCGCTTTGGGGAGATACGGATTAAACGTAGCTGAATTGCAAGACTGGGTGTCAGCAGCTATCGGCGGTGAATCGGCAGGCATTATTTATGAAGGCGACCGTCGTTTTGAGCTGGTTGTGCGCTTACCCGACACCACACGCAGAGACATTGATCGACTGAAATTTCTGCCGGTACCACTTAAAAATGGCGATTACGTACCACTGGAAGAAGTCGCAACCCTGGATATTTCACCCGCGCCAGCACAGATCAGTCGTGAAAACGGTAAACGCCGGGTCGTGGTTACGGCGAATGTGCGGGGTCGAGACTTGGGCAGTTTCGTCAAAGACGTTCAAGAAACGATTCGCGAGAAAGCCGATATTCCCCCCGGCTATTGGCTGGATTACGGGGGCACCTTCGAACAATTGGAATCAGCCAGCCAGCGATTATCCATCGTCGTGCCGCTCACGCTCCTGGTGATCCTCGGCATATTGGTGATGGCATTTTCATCCTTCAAGGATGCGCTGATTATTTTCAGTGGTGTGCCGTTGGCGCTCACCGGCGGTGTGTTGTCGTTGTATTTTCGCGATATGCCACTCTCTATATCGGCGGGGATTGGCTTTATCGCACTTTCCGGGGTAGCGGTGCTCAATGGCTTGGTGATGCTCGCTTTTATTCGTCAGCTTTGGCATGAGACCGGGCAGTTAACCGAGTCCATTATCGAAGGCGCGATGATTCGCTTGCGTCCCGTATTGATGACAGCACTGGTGGCGAGCCTTGGTTTTGTGCCAATGGCATTAAACACCGGCACCGGCGCTGAAGTACAGCGCCCGCTCGCCACGGTCGTGATTGGCGGTATTATTTCATCGACAATTCTGACGTTATTAGTACTACCGGTATTGTATCAGTGGGTCCATCGTCGGAAGGAAAAAGCAGCTTAAGGTTTACCACATGGAGTCTTGGCCCCGGCATTTACCGGGGCCAATTTCCATATTGCTTGTAATCATGAGGCGGGAGGATTCATGCATTCTTTTTCACACGATGATGAGAGCAGCCGCGTTTTGCCATTATCGTTCTTCAGGAAAAAGCTGAGGGGCCTTCCACAAGGCGAATATTGCGGGAAAAACCAATAGCACGGCTATTAACGTCGAAGCTGTCCCGCCCACCATGGGCGCGGCAATCCGTTTCATCACATCGGCCCCGGTGCCATCACTGATTAAAATGGGAATGAGCGAAATCAGTAAAGTTAAGCTGGTCATGAGCATCGGTCGAATACGTTGCGCGGCGCTTTGCGCGACTTTTTCGTGAAACTCATCCAGTCGATTTTTTGAATCCAATGCTTCCGGTTTTTGCAGCGCATCGTCCAGGTAGTGCAGCATCAATAAACCCAACTCCGCCGCCAAACCGGCCATCGCAATCATGCCGACCCATACCGCCACACTGAGTTTGTAATTGAGCAAAAACAGCAGCCAGGTCGAGCCCATCAAGGCAAAAGGCATGGCCGACAGTACAAACATCGTGTCACTGAAACGACCACGATGTAGATAGAGCAATAGAAAGACAGCCAATAAGGTTGCCGGTATCACCCACTGCAATTTGGCCTTGGCCCGCTCGAAATACTGAAACTGGCCCGCCCATCCAATGCGATAACCTGTAGGCAACGCGACCTGCTCGGAAACGACCTGCTTGGCTTGCGTGACGTAGTCAGCGACACCCAAATCGCCCTTGAGGTCAACGAACACAAAACCGACCAATTGGCCGTCCTCGTTGCGGATCATGGGTGCCCCGGTGCGAAATTCGATATCCGCCACCTCCGTGATCGGTATCTGCGTGCCGGTTTTGGTGGGCACCAGTACCTTCTCAAGCTCTTCAATGGAGTCGCGATAGTCCCGTGCGTAACGCACCATCACCTGATAGCGTTCACGCCCTTCGATGGTTTGTGTGGCGGGCATACCACCTACGGCCGCCATTAATACCTCCTCGACATCCATTACATTCAGGCCGTAACGTGCAGCAGCGTCCCGATTAATCTCAAAATCCAGGAAGTAACCGCCAGTTAAACGCTCGGCGAACGCGCTGCGGGTATAGGGTGCGGTGCGTGAATCCGCTTGCAAGGCCTTCTCTATCGCCACGGCGGTTTCTTCAATCTGGCTGAGATCATCACCAAAGGCCTTGATACCAAGGGTGCTGCGAATCCCGGTCGCCAGCATCTCGGTGCGGGTCTGGATCGGCATCCACCAGATATTGGGCATGCCGGGATAGCGCAGCTTTTCATCCATCTCGGCAATCAGGTCATCCCAGGTCAGCCCCTCACGCCATTGATCCTTGGGTTTCAGGGTAATGACGGTTTCCACCATGGACAGCGGCGCCGGGTCGGTCGCACTGGTCGAACGGCCGACTTTGCCAAAGACCCGCTCCACTTCGGGAAAGCTTTTGAGCTGCGCGTCCATGCTTTGTAGTATCTTGCCAGCCTCGGTGATGGACATCCCCGGCAGCGCTGTGGGCATGTAAAGAATACTGCCCTCATTTAAAGGGGGCATAAATTCATTGCCCAACTGTCGGGCCACCGGCCAGGTCAACACAAGCGACACCACGGCCACCGCGACGACCGGCCAACGAAAGCGAATGCAAAAGCGGATAATGGGCAGGAAGACAGCGAGCAGCCATCGATTCAGTGGGTTGCGCTCGGCGTGAATCTTGCCGCGTACCAACAAGACGGCAAGTGCCGGGATCAAGGTCACCGATAGAATCGCGGCAAAGGCCATGCTGTAGGTCTTGGTGAAAGCCAGCGGTTTGAATAACCGACCTTCAGTGGCTTCTAACGCAAATACCGGGATAAACGAGATGGTAATGATCACCAAAGAAAAGAAAATACTGGGCCCCACGTCTTGCATCGCACGGATGATCACGGCTTTTCGGTTGCCACTATCGCCGTCTTTATCCAGCCGTTTGTGAATGTTATCCATCATCACCACGGCGGCATCCACCATTGCCCCGATCGCTACCGCAATACCGCCCAGGGACATGATGTTGGCCGTAAGCCCTTGGAACGCCATAGGGATAAATGACAACAGAATGGCAATCGGTAAGGTGATGCAGGCCACCAGCGCCGACCGGACATGCAGCAGGAACGCCACGATAATCAGCGACACGACCACCATCTCTTCGATCAAGGTGTGTTTGAGAGTGTCGATGGCCCGCTTGATCAAATCGGAACGGTCATAGGTGATCACCACTTCCACCCCGTCCGGCAAACCGGCTTGCACTTCCTTCAGGCGCTGTTTGACCCGCTCGATCACGTCAAGGGCGTTCTCACCGTAACGCATGACCACGATGCCTCCAACCGTCTGGCCTTCACCATCCAGTTCCGCCAAGCCTCGCTGCATGGCAGGGCCCAGCGTCACATCCGCCACCTGGGACAGTTTGATCGGAACATGGTTGTCATCCACGCCGATGACGATTTTTTCCAAATCCGCCGGGGATTTCAGGTAGCCGCGGCCGCGTATGAAATGTTCGTGGCCTGCGATTTCCAGCACCCGACCACCAACATCGTTATTGGAACGGCGTATCGCTTCAATGACCTTGGGGAGGCCAATGCCAAAGCTCGCCAGGCGGTGTGGATCGACCTGTACCTGATATTCCTTGACGAACCCTCCAATAGACGCGACTTCGGCGACACCATCAATAGCCGTTAGCCAGTAACGCAGTTTAAAGTCCTGAATGGCTCTTAACTCGGCCAGATCATGCTGGCCTGTCTTGTCCACCAGCGCATACTGAAACACCCAGCCGACGCCTGTGGCATCCGGCCCCAGGGTGGGCTGGACATTGTCGGGGAGCTGACTGGACACGGTGTTCAAGTATTCCAACACCCGGGAACGCGCCCAATAAATATCGGTGCCGTCCTCGAAGATCACGTACACAAAACTCGACCCCAGAAAACTCTGACCACGAACAAAACGCACGTTAGGGACGGAGAGTAAGGCCGTGGTGAGCGGATAGGTAATTTGATCTTCTACCAGATCGGGACTGCGCCCTTGCCATGGGGTATAGACAATGACCTGGGCATCCGACAAATCCGGAATGGCGTCCAGCGGAGCCTGGAAAAAACTGCGATAACCCCACACGGCGGCGAGCAGCACCAACAGAATTGTAATGCCGGGTTTGTGGGCGCAATACGAAATCAGCCGCGCCACCCAACTACTGGGTTGTTGAGGCGCTGGGGGCTTTGTCTCGGCGTCGTCAACTCGGGGGGCTTCGTTTGAATCTACCATTGATCAATCCCCGCCTTGAGTTTGCTTTCCGCCGCAATCAGGAAATTGCCCGAGGTGACAATTTTGTCGCCTTCCTGCAATCCTCGCCGCACCACCACATACTCGTCGTCACTGTAACCCGTGCGCACCGCGACCGGTTTTAGTCGGCCTTCACCTAAATCTTTAAATACAATGCGTTTTTCACCGGAAACCAATATGGCGTCTTTGGGAATCAGGAGCATCTCTCCAAACTCCGATTTCAGTGTGACGCGCGCAAATAACCCCGGTTTCAACTGGCCGTCGGCATTAGCTACCTGAAGCCGAACACGGGCGGTACGGGTGCTTTCGCCGAGAAAAGGATCGACCTGCATCACCGTCGCCGTAAATTCATCACCTGGTATATTGGTAAGGCGTACCGAGGCTGGCATACCCGGCTCGATCAACGGTAAATCCTGCTCGTAGGCGAATGTCTCTATCCATAAAGAGGAAAGATCCGCGATTTTGAGGAGGGTTTGTCCTTGTCTAAAGGCGGCACCGGCGATGATATTTTTCTGTATGACCACCCCATCGACGGGCGCAAACAAGGGGACGTAGTCTTGCGCTTTGCCTTGCTTTTCCAGCCAGTCAATTTGCGCGTTGTTAAGCCCCCACAAAGTTAAACGCTTGCGACTGGCGCTGACCAACGCCTGGCGCTGGTTGCCTACCGAGTCTTGACGACTGCGCTTCACGGTTTCCAGGTATTCTTCCTGCAGGGACAGCAATTCCGGGCTGTACACGGTAAAAAGCTTGTCGCCCTTACGAACGGGTTTACCTTCAAAGTCTGCATACAGCTCACCGATCCAGCCGTCAAAGCGCAGGCTGATCGCCGTCAAGCGTGTTTCGTCGTAGGTGATATGCCCTTGTAAGCGGATGGGAACCGCGAAGGGTGCGCGGATGACTTCGCTGGTTTTGACGCCTATGGTTTGCCGTCGTCCCTCGTCCACCATCACGCTACCGCTTTGCAGCTCTTCACGGGTCACCGGTACTAAGTCCATTCCGCAGATGGGACAAGTGCCGGGTGTGGCTGATTTAACGGAAGGGTGCATTGAGCAGGTGTGGTAGGCCACATCCCCCGATGGGGTGGCTGTAGTGAGCTGAATGCCCTTGCGCCCGGTCGCCATATCAAAGGCCAAATCCACGTGGTGCGCCTCATCCGTCGCCACATCGACCGCCAAGGGCCAACTGCCAGCCATCGCAAGTTCAAAATCACCCTGGTAGACGCCCGGGGCGCTTTCCTGAATGTCGGCCTGGGCGTACATGGCGGGCATAGCACCCATTGCGGGCATCTCGCCAACAGCCCGAACGTTCGCACCTGACACGGGTTTGCCGTCCTGATCTTTCACCTGGACGATGATGCGATTTTCACCCACTTGTGGGGTTTCAGGTTTCACATTCACTGCAATCTGAAAAGGCCCTGCTTGAACAAAGCCCGACTTCGCTGATGAAATCGAATGACTTGAGGAGGAAAACATTGAACCCCAATCAACCTGCACTGCCACGAGGGCAACAACTAAAGTAGCAACCAGCGCGGATACGCCAATGACATATTCTTTTTTCATTTTAGTTGATGGATTATTCATGAGGACTGACCTCCAGAGCGTCGGCATCAAGCTCGGTTTTGAAAACCACGCCAGACGCTGCCAAAAGCTGGGAAAATTGCATATATTGATCGCGCAGGGCTTTTTCAGCCGCGCGCTGAGTGGAGAGCAACTGACGTTGCGCCGTGAGTAATGTTAAAAAGTCACCGCTTCCCGATTGGTATTCATCTTGCGCGGTGGTGAGAGTTTCCTCGGCAAGCGGCAGGAGATCGTGCTGGTATAGAGCATAAACGTCTTGTGCTTGCTGCCAATGGCTGTGTGTTTGAGCCAATACCTCTCGCAGTTGGGCTTGCAGATCCTGCTGCTCCCAATGCAAGGCCAGTTGTTCTGCACGCAGGCTACCTTCTTGCCGACTACGCTTACCAAATGTTAGTGGCAAGTTGACACTTACCCCAACCATCCATCGCTGCTCGTCATTCATCCACAAACTGTTATAACGAGCCATGACATTAAACGACGGGTAGCGATCTTTTTCGGCTAAAGAGAGTTCGTAGTTTTTTTGCCGCTGTTGCGCGTTCAGCATTTGCATACGCGGCTGCTGGTCGAGCTTAACCAGCGAACGCTGCCTTTGCTGGGCTGGAAAGGCTGTCAGTGGCAGGCGGTCATCCAACTCAATGCGAGTGCGTTGATCCAGATTGCCCAAACGCTTTATTTCGCTGAGATCACGCTCAATACGTGCTTCCAGTTCAATGGCTTCCTGCAACAACAAATGATGTTCATGCGTCGCATGCAAGACATCGGATTTGGCGGCCGTGCCCGCCGCGTACTTTGCACGCACGACGGTAAGAAATTCCTGCCAGAGTGCCTGGTGACGTTGATTGATCAACAATAATTGCAGGTGGTATTGCCATTGGGCGTAGGCCAGGCGGACCTGTTTGGCGAGATTTACCCGCCCCTGCAGTTGCACGGCCTCCAGAGCATCGGCTTGGGCGCCTGCCGCTTGTTTTCGCAAAGACAAAACGCCCGGCCAGGGCAACGGTTGGCTGAGTTCAACGATATATCCATCGTCAAATCGCTCATCGCCCAGGGTTTGTGGGGCAACGCCCACCGAGAGTTTGGGGTCATCCAGGTAGCCAACCACCTCGGCGCGAAGTTGTTGTGCTTCCCAGCGGGCATCTATAGCCTGTTGAGTGCCGTTACATGCCAGCGAATGCCTGACGAGATCTTCGATCCTCACAATTGTGGGGATGCTGCACTCAGCATCTTCCGAAGCTGTAGCAGGAACGGGCCAGAACCCGACTCCAAACAGTGCCAATCCGAATGGCACCAGAAATGTGTAAAAATTCACGAGGAACTCCTCTAAAAATCAAGGTTTGAGCGTCAGCCACGCAAAGCTGATGGTGTAACAAAAACGCTGAATTTTTATCCCGAGCGAGCCAGGATTGGAGGAGTGTCTTAGATACGCAAACGCAACGTGGACAGCCAGGTTTCGGTACCTGGATGGGCGGGTTGAGAGTCCAGACCCCAAAGGGCTGGGGCCGTAGAGGTTTGTTCAAGCTCGGGCCATAAGGCGACCAGAATAAAGTAGGCAGCGATCGGCGGTGGATCGAGAGAGGAATGCGAAGTGACCAGAACGGGGTGGTCTTCATCAATATCCACGTCCATGGAGACTTCTACTCCATAGTCGCAGCATTGCATCGCAGAATGTTGGGCTTCACCTACTGCCGTAGGTGAGCTTTCATCGTCGCAGCAGCACTGCTCAATAGGGCCGTTGTGATCCATCATCTGACAGGCAAAAACCGACTGTACCTGCAGCAATAATGCGCAGAGCATCGTGATGGTTAGCGCTCTTTTAGCCCAATGAGTGGATCGTAATTTATTCACATTAAGTTTTTAAATGTTTTGGACACTATTCAGTTTAATCCAAATTCAGAGTGAAAGTTAGGTATACAGTTCCATGTGCATGGCCGAGTGATACATTTTGGTTATGTGTGAATGGATCAAAATCCACCCAACAAACGATAACTGGGGTCCATAATCGATGTTTTTACTGAAAACCACTGTGTTGTTCTTCCTTACTGCCATTGCTGAAATTGTTGGCTGCTTTTTACCGTATCTCTGGCTTCGCAAGGAGGGCTCGGCTTGGCTTCTGGTACCGGCAGCATTCAGTTTGGCGATGTTTGTCTGGCTGCTAACCCTGCATCCGGCTGCCAGTGGTCGCGTGTACGCAGCATACGGAGGAGTGTATGTTGCGACCGCTCTGGTCTGGCTCAGATGGGTAGATGGAGTAAGGCTTTCCCCGATGGATTGGGTCGGTGCGATGATCGCGCTTATCGGTATGGGTATTATTGTGGTGGGCTGGCATACGCCAGATTCGTACTGATTTTAGACCAAATTTACCCTCAAACTGCCATAACATGAAATAATTCCTGATTATTTAATGTCATTTCATCGCTGTCATTTCACGCTCAAAGCGTATAAAATAGTATGTATATACATGGTATGTAATACAGTACGAAATATACCGAGAGGTGAATTATGGCAAGAGGTGGCATCAATAAGGCGCTGGTATCTAAGGCACGCGAAACCCTGATCAGCCGGGGCGAAAACCCCTCCATTGACGCAATACGAGTAGAGCTGGGCAATACCGGCTCTAAGTCCACAATCCATCGCTACTTGCGCGAAATCGAAGAAGAGGCCTCAGCTCGACTGGATGACGAGGCTTTACTCAGCCAGCCAATAAAAGAGCTGGTCGGACGTCTTGCCTCAGCGCTCCGTCAGGAGGCTCAATCCCTGGTTGAAGAACATCAAAGCCAGGTGAAGTCGCTAACCGATCGCCTTCAAGAACTCGAAAACTCACTTGCCAACACAAATAACACTTTAGAGGCAAAAGAGGGGGAGCTGAAAGTCGTGCTCTCCGATCTTGATGCCAGCAAAGCCTCCGAAGAATCGTTGAAAACAAGTACCACCAAAGCCAATCAAGCCAACGAAAAGCTTCAAGTACTGTTAGCCGAGAAGCAGGCTCAGATTGAATCTCTGGAAGAAAAGCATCGTCACAACCGCGAAGCGATGGAGCATTACCGGCAATCCGTTAAGGATCAGCGTGAGCAGGATCAGCGAAAACATGAGCACCAAGTACAGCAATTACAAGCTGAAATCAGGACTTTAAATCAAACACTTTCTGTTAAACAGGGTGATATCACGCAACTAAATAAGGACAACGGTAGATTGGCGGCCGAGCTTGGTGCCACGCAAAAAGCGGTTGCAAAGCTGGAAGCCGAGCAACACAAACTCACAACAAATCTGGAGCTGAAAACAGAAGAAACTGATTCGCTTCAAACTCAACTTTCCGAGCTTAAAGACCAATCAGGGGAAATCGATAAACTTAAAAAGCTGAATGAAGAGCTGCTAGCCTGGAAAGCCCAAGCGTCTGTATCGATTGGCAAGCTGGAAACGGAAATCTCAATTAAGACAGAAATGATGAATCGCTTGCTGGCCGAAAAAAGTAAAACGCCGGAAGTCAGTGGGTGACCTGCTGCTCTCAGGCTCAGTAGGGTATTTGCTCTTATCGCTGGCCACCTCAGGCGCTTCGCAGATCATATTGCTGTTGTACGACAGAGAAGGTTCATACCCGTCCAAAGAGAGCGTGTAAATCGATAGCAGAAGCCAGAATTACGCATACCATGCGTAATTGCGCGTAATTTCCAAAAACTCGAGTGGCGACAAGGGCTTGCATTCGAAGTGGCTAAATTTGGACGTTTTACCGGCACCTAAAGACTGACTTTGGATATTTACAAAAAAACAGCGGGTTAGGCTAACTTTGGCGAATTTTTCCAGGATGACGGCCGACCCTCTAAACGCGGTAGGGCTTTCTCTGAAGGTTGGATAGTAGGGGTTGCGACGGTTGTCGCTGAATTCAGCGACCCCATTACCTCAGCCGAGCGGCAAGCTCACTTGGCTTACATCAAGCAGATAACCGGCCAAAACGATGTTCCACCAAAGAAAATAGGTAAGTTAGCCACAGACAAAAAAAGCCGTAGCGCAGCAGCCACGGGGCTTTTACTAGGTGAAAGGGTCCAGATTTACCAAGGGATGAATGGGCACGCTGTTGATCGCCTCCGTCGCCACTAACTTCACTGATTCTCGTCACCAGGGGCTAGCCGCACACGCATTTTCGAGTCGGCAAGCTCCTTTACCTCCGGCCAATCATCGTCATGGACGTACAATTCCTTCCGCTTAAAACCGGCGTCTCGCATTCGCTGCCGCTCGCGAATTTTGCGCGCCTTGGCTAACTCTTTTTTTCGTTCTGCTTCTTTGCTTATAGCCATAGCCCGCCACATCATCGTTTACTCGCCTGTGATAATAGTAAATGTCCGGTCACGCAAGCAAGTTTTTAACGGGTAACGCCTACTCCGGGTCCGCAATGGGGATGGGGTATTCAAGATCTGGTAAAGCTTTAAGTGAATGTTCACCAATATTGCGACAGTGATACTGCTCTGCCAGATTAAGCATCATTTCTGTACGCAGTCGGTGACTCTGGAACCCTGAGTGGCCGCAAAAAAAGCAAAGCTTTCTTGGGCCGGGCTGCATAATAAAACAGGAATTGCACTGATAGCCCCAGACAAATCCGCGGGAGAGCATTTCACGCGCTACCTCAGCAAGTGCAACCGCCCTTGGCTTGCTATTTCTCCTGATGAACTCAATGGACTCTGCTTCATCATTCTCACGCTGTTCCCGCAACCGCTCCCACTCGTCTAGTGCCGCCTGTCGGCGCCTGGCCATCTCCGGCGTTTGATAGGTCTCGCGCCCAGACCGAAAGCTATTTTTATGGGACTCCATAGCCACGCCTCCAGCGAAGCCATGAAGATGAGCCGGAGTTCGCAAACGACCCATCGCCTTTTCTTTAGCGGCTTCGAACTCAGACCGCAGACCGATTTCTCGTGGATGAAACACCCAACGCTTAGCGCGAGTATCGAGCAGCAGAAAATGCTCAAGATGATCCTTAAAGCCGTGCTTTTGCTCTTCGTAGATCGTCCTGGTTTCAACTAGATCAATCGCTATAATCGCGGTGTTTTCTGCGAAAACCTCAACGGCCGAGGTTCGCCCAAAATGCAGTATTAGACCCAACTTGTGTGTCCCGACATCCAGCTCAAGACAAAATTGCTTTTCCGCCCACCCCGTATTCTGTAGCGGGTGAACGTCAACGCAGGCGTATTCAACCTCCTTAGAAGCGGTGATCAACCTCTTCAGGCTAACAAGCTCAAAACCCACGTACTCTGTCAGCTCCAGTTGATAGTCGGGTGTTTGAAAGCTTGCTCCCTCGGTGAATATCCGCTCGGCCATCCAGATGACTGAACGCTCGAAACTCGCAGGGCAAGGCGTTTCCTTTTTCTCGACGTGAGCAAAATGGTCTCGATTTACCTCTCCTCGCTTAGATTGCACAGACTCTTCACAAAAAGGGCAAATACAATTACAAGCGTTACCTCTTGGTACCTCCCCAGGGCTTACGATCAAGCCTGTTTGAATCTGCCTCGCAAAAGGCAGCATTAAACCGATAGCCATTTGTTGCGTCTCGTCGCGTCAATCCAGATTAGTATATCGGTGATTCTGCGAAGGCCAAACTGTACTTCAGACTTGCTCAATAGAAGCCGACCCTGAGGTCGGCGGTGAGAAAACGTCAATGACGTATGAGTAGATAAAATCGACGCCAGCGGTCGAAATGCATTCATTGGCCTCAGTGAGTTGTGCAAGATATTATCTTGACGGTTTTATACTACTTGCTGTCTGTTTTTTTGTCTAATTGTGTCACATAGCACACTCTGTTAAAGTGGATCTAGCGGTATGCCCGCTGGCAAGCCCACCTTGGGGTCCTAGGGATTTTGCCTCCAAATACTGCAAAAACCTCCGAAGCCCCCGTGTTTGCTAGCCTGTAGAGAGGCATCAATTTTTACTTATCGGCCGATAGCCCTCAATCGGCGCCATT
>Ga0207890_1000105_pt1 | contig 38476 bp, 35 predicted proteins | sample LinPmetageLP48_FD_184059 | JGI IMG/M metagenome (GOLD analysis project Ga0207890, IMG submission 184059) | Marine viral communities from the Pacific Ocean - LP-48 (SPAdes) | ecosystem: Environmental > Aquatic > Marine > Oceanic | place: Pacific Ocean | collected 2011-06-13 | reverse complement strand
CGCTTGCCACTGTGGTAACCGGGGGGCTTGTTTCGTCAACCGTGCTGACCCTACTGGTCATGCCCGCCCTGCACCGCTGGTTTGCGCCCAGACAAGGTGGGCATCATTCACTTGTCGAAACGGTCCACGAGCATGGTACGAAGGCAAAATCTGTAAAGAAGGCTTAGGGCATATATGTTCTGATGCGCAGGCAAAGGTGCACGGCTGTTTGGCGGTGCGTGCACCCTTGCGGCCGTACTTTGGGTCAATACAACGCATCTCCGGTCAAAAGATGAGTACTATAGGCTGATGCAGATAGTTTCGCGTTTGGAATATAATTCCAGATACTGGAGGATGACATCGTCGGTGACATTCCCTGACGTGGTCGAAAAGAATCCACGTGCCCAAAATAGCGTTCCCCAGTATCGTTTGCGCAATTCGGGAAACTCAATCTGCACGTGCCGCGATGAGCGCGCCTTGATCTGCTGCATCAAGGTAGAGAACGCCAATTTTAGCTTACGTCGCCCCATCCACGACCAGTCGCAACCATAAGTGCTGACCACGATTGGGCCAAATCTCTTACTGCTGCTGCGAGGGATATGCGTGCTGCGTTTGCAAATCGTTCGGCGTCCAACAGGTCTGGTAAGTTCAGTTCTCCCAGTTCAAAAACTTTGCGGCTCAACTGAAGAGTACGATCCCTTGATCGTTGAGCAGCGCGCAATTCGGCCACCTCTCTTTGTTTTCGTGTAAATTCACTTTGAGTTTTTTGCACATCTTCCACCGCGGCCAACACCTGTGCACGCCATTCCAGTTCGGCGGTCGTGGCTGAAATAATAGCCGCATCTCGCCTAGCGCGTAGCGGACCTTGGTTGAGGATGGGCAATGAAAGTGCTGGACCAAAGGACCATTCTGACGGGTTTGCCGCTGTCACCGAGCCAGATAAAGTGACCGATGGGTACAACTTTGCTTCTGCGACACCTACTCCGGCAACTGCGGCAGCTAGACGGCGTTCAGCGGCCAATACATCTGGACGATTGCGGAGCAGATTAGCGGGGACGCCTGTTGACCCCTTGCTGCGAGGATAAGGTTGTGGTGCGCCTGCAATCATCTGTTTAAGCAGCGGCTGAGCTGGTTCGGCCAACAATGTCGCGATTGCAAAAACCCGGGCTTCGAATGCGGCTTCAAGCGGAGGGAGGTCGGCAATTGCTGTGTCCAGCTGACCTGCTGATCGGGCAAGATCTAATTCTGACAATGCGCCTTGCTCAACTTGATCTCTGATCAAGGACTGGGTCCGGCGGAGGCTCGCGATATTCTGTCGTGTTAAAGCCAATGCCTCCTGAAAATACCGCGCGTCAATATAGTTGGAAACAACACCGGAAACCAGAGCAAGCCGGACAGTGCCAGCATCAAACTTGGCTGCTTCTACACCCGCTGCCGCGCGCTGCGCGTCACGGCGAACACCACCAAAAATATCGAGGATGTAATTCGCCCCGAACGTCGCACTTTCAGAGGGATCACCTGATATTGGGTTACCATTGTTTCTTTGCGCCTGTGCATCCAGTCCACCTGAGAATTGGCCAGCGGTACCTGTCTGCCTCAGGTCTGTATTTGCGGCTTTGATACGTTGTAAAGCCGTTGCAATATCGATGTTTTGTGTAAGGCCGCGGTCTACTAGCCGGTTCATTTGCCGGTCATTTAGCCGTTTCCACCATTCATCGCGCGCGACCTCTTCAAGAGCCCCGCCACCGCCAATGAACGACGTTTCTAAAGGTGTCTTAGGTGGCGTATAGTCAGGGCCAACAGCGGTACATGAAACCAATGCCGTGGATGCTAGGATAAAAAGCAGATAGGGACGGTTCATTTGTCATTCCTGTATATTGGATCAGCTTTTGGATTTGCTGGGGATGTGATGGAGATGTTTCACCCAGCACGCTATTATGAGCAGATAAGTAATTGAAAAGTAAAAGCTTGTCTAGAGGTGCTCAGAGCCGTCGAGTTCTAGAAAACTCCAAGATTGCGCCGTGTTTGAGCCACTAAATTTTTTTTATTAGACACACTTTAGGACCTGCACCAGTCGTCATGTCGCGCCATTTGGATAGAGCACAACGCGGGTGTCTAAAGGCACTTGATTGAAAAGTTGAATAATCTGATTGTTAACAAGCCTGGCACACCCGTTGGATACGGCGCGCCCGATAGTGGTTGGATCATTTGTGCCATGAACACGCAAAAAGGTGTCACCGCGACCCGGTTGAAAGAGATACAGGGCCCGCGCTCCCAGAGGGTTGCTCAAACCGCCAGGCATTCCATTGCGAAGTGGGCCATATTTCTGAGGCTCACGACGCAACATGCCAGGAGTCGGGGTCCAACTTGGCCATTCTTTTTTCGCCCCTACGTAGAATTCTCCTGCCTCGTAAAGACCTGGGCGACCGATCCCGACAGTATATCGAATTGCAGTATTATTGGGCTGGGTCCAGAAAAGTGCAAACTGGCCTGGAACTACATGTATTTCGTAGGGAGCAGCGCCCGCTGGTATGGTCACTACTTGAGGCAAAAATTCTGGTGGTAAATCATACTTAGGAAGCACTATGTGAGCTGACACTGGTTGGCAGGCTAAAGTGCCAACAGCCCCAGCGGAAAGGAGGAATTTTCTTCGTTTCATAGGCCGGTGGCTTTCAAAGACTGATGATAAGTGGAACTTGGTACACGAGGGCGTACCTTCATAAGTCAGATAAAGTGCATGAATCAAAACAACTTCACTTGTGTTCCGACTTCGGCCAAAGCGAACAATTCTTTGATATGCTCGTTGTAGAGACCTATGCACCCATTTGAAGATTGCCTTCCGATCTTGCGCGTGTCGCCCGTGCCATGAACACGGTAATATTGCCATGACAGATACAGCGCATGGGTGCCCAATGGGTTATCGGGACCAGGTGGAAAATAGTCTGGCCATTCGGGGTTGCGTATCTTCATTGAAGGGGTGGGGCGCCAGCTTGGCCCCTCAACTTTACGAATGACGTGTGTGTTCCCACGTTTGGTCAGTTCTTCTGTTAACGGAACACTGGAAGGGTAAAGTTTGTAGACGCTTTCATCTTCTGACCAATATTGAACTGCACGGGAGTCGATATCGCAAAGGATTGCTCCGTGCTCTAAGTTGTCAAAATGCTCCCTCCAATTGGAGGTACTGAAGGATGAAATGTTTCGGCGGACTGACGGTGACGAAAATGGCTCGGTCGTTTGCGCGATTGCCGTACCGGTTCCGAGAAATAGTCCACTTGCTGTCGCCCCAAGAAGCGCACTGCGACGTGAAATAGATGTGTCTTTGGTCAGTATCATGATGAAGCCTCTGATCTTGCCTGTTTTAACTATTTTAAGACCTCCACCTGCTAGAGCTTCAATCTCAATAAAATCACAATAACGTGATGTGGAATGCCCTTTGGCAGCCTATCAAGAACTTCAGCGCTTTGCCGCGTGGCTGGAAGGTAATCCTCCTGTTTTTAACGGAACAAGGATGTAGAATCTGCGCGGCCATTTTCAGTTTCATTGCGGGAGTGATGCCACCGATGCTCATGTTCGAACGGTCGTTGTTGTACATCCGGAGCCACTGTGTGGCGAATGCTGGGCCTCTTCAATGCCGTTTTGATGTATTAGTCGACCCATCCGTGGCAGACTGTGCGTTTGTATCGTTCAACGGGTCAAAGCAAAGCTTACAGTATGGCTGCTAGCGGTGTGAAATCATCCATGCCCATAACGCATGGTCTCCTCGTGCTTGTCGCGTGCTCGCTCGAATTCCAGCGTTGAGTGCGATATGTCGAACGCCTCTTCCAAGCGGGTTTTGATATCCTCTTTTATGCGTTCAAGGTCGTCCCAGCGTGCATCCTCGATCACCACATGCGTATCGAGCGCCGCTTGGTGTTCCTGCATTTGCCAGAAATGCGCGTGATGCAGTTCTTCAACGCCGTCGATGTCTTCGATGGCGGTGATCACGGCGTCGGTGTCCATGTCAGGCGGACTGCCCAGCATGAGTGTCCGGATAGGCCCGCCGATCTCGGTGAAAGCGAGCCAAAGTATATAAGCGGCGATACCAATAGTGATTGCCGGATCAACCCAACGGACATCATAGAGCAGGATCAGAACACCGCCAACGATAACGGCGACAGACGCCAGCGCATCACTGAGGTTGTGCAGGAACAAAGCCCGGATATTCACGCTGCCTTTCTGCATCGAATAAGTCAGTATCGCGGTAAGCGTGTCGATAAACAGGGCCACCCCACCCAGAATGACCACCGTCCAGCCTTCAATCGGCACCGGATTGGCAAACCGCATCGCGCCCTCGTAAACCAGATAAAGTCCGATGATGATCAGTGACGTATAGTTAATCAGCGCCGCCACGATTTCGACCCTGCCATATCCAAAGGTCATCTTGGCGTCGGCTGGGCGACGTGCGATTTTGCGTGCACCAAACGCGATAACCAGCGATGCCATATCAGAGAAATTGTGGATAGCATCCGCAATCAGCGCTAGGCTGCCGGAAAGTATCCCCCCGACAATCTGCGCGACCGTCAGAAGGCCGTTCGCCCAAATGGCAATAGCAACGCGGCGGTCCCCTTCCTTGGGTTCCATGTGGACGTGATCATGTGGCATCTGGTTTTCTTTTATCTAAAAATTGGTTCATTTCATCACCTCTTCGAGGCAAAGCACAAGCAGGAAGCTGACACCAGCCGCACTGTCCTGGATAGCACTGACAAGCGTAGGGCCGGGGGGGGGGGCGCACATTGACCGCAACGATAGCCCAAGGTCACAACCGCTGCCGAGATCAGCGTATAGACCCAAGCAGCGGTCATGTTTGATCTCCATGCATGGCTTTATGGTGCTCGCCATGCGCATCCCGCAGGATAGAGATGCCTCCCCATGCAGCAATGGCCGCTACCAGTACCCCAACAACAAGGTCCGGCCAATTGCCGCCCAGCCACCAGACAAGTCCACCCGCGATCAAAATACCGCCGTTCGAGGCAAAATCGTTAACGCTGAAAGTGTTGGCAGCCCGGATATTGACGTCCGGTTCTTTCAGGCGTCCAAGCAGCCAGATACAGGCCAGATTAACTGCAGCGGCGACCAGCGACATTGAGATCATCAGCGTTCCCAAAGGTTCGGAACCGCCGATATAGCGCCTCCAAGCGTCAATCAAAATGCCGACAGCAAAGATCAAAAGCAAACCCCCTGAGACGTTTGCGGCCCCACGCTTCCATTTGGATGAACGGGACAAGGCCAGCAAACTGATGCCATAGACCATGCTGTCAGACGTATTATCAAGTCCGTTAGCGATCAGAGAGTTGGAATCACCAATAGCACCAGTCGCAAAGAATCCCACAGCGATTGCAATATTGAGGCCAAGAACGGTCCAGAGCGTGCGGTGCTCTTTCTCATTCGATAAATCGAGTGTCTGTTCTGACATATCCTTAGAATCTTTCAGTTTTTCTCGTTTTCATATAGCAGTCGACGGCGAGGCACTATGCTCCAATTTCATCATGATTGGTTAAACATTCTGAGTGGTCACGCAGCACTTCAAGAACCTTGCATTCTGCAACGCTTTCGCCATCGCACTCAGCAACCATACGTTTCAGCTCTTTCTTGAGGGCCTGAAGACGCTTAATCCGCTGCTCGACTTGGCGAAGTTGCCGCCGCGCGATAGAGTCCGCATCTACGCAGGATTGAGATGGATTGTCGGACAGATCCAGAAGCTCGCGGATAGAGTCGAGCGAAAAGCCCAGTTGACGCGAGTGTCGAATAAAAGCGAGCCGGTCGAGATCCTTCTCATAATATCGCCGTTGCCCACCTGACGTCCGCCCGGCCTCGTTCATCAATCCAATCTGTTCGTAGTAGCGGATCGTCTGAACCTTGGTCCCAGTCTTCCGCGAGAGTGTTCCAATTGCCAGCATATGCGTTCCTTTAATCTAAAGTGACTGTAGCTTATCAAAGATCTAACTTCCTTGAAAAGACCGAGGTTTCACAAAGTCGTGACATGATATCGTATCAAGTATCTTTTTGCTTGAACCTCTACCGACTATAGCTTGTATCCCACCCGAGAGGTGATTTTTTTAAAGGGCGAAACTGGCAATGAAAAAGGTGCGAATAACTCTCTGGTCCATAGTAGCGGTAGCCGTCGCCATCGCTGGCGGGTTTTGGGTATCAGAGCGTGGCCAGATCCCGATTGCCGCTGCTCGAGTGTCTGTCGCAGAGAGTTTATTAGCGGATTTCGAGTTAACTGACCACAATGGAATGATGCAGGTTGACGAAGATTTTCGCGGTCGATGGATACTCATCTTCTTCGGATTGTCCAACTCACCAGACGACTGCCCGATGAGTTTGGCAACAATCGCACAGGTAATGGGCGATCTGGGCGCAAAAGGTGAAGCCGTGCAGCCTCTTTTCACCACAGTCGACCCGGAACGGGACATGCTCAATGTTCTGGCCAGCTATATCCCCCAATTCGGCCCCAACATCCTCGGGCTAAGTGGCCCGCAGGAACAGATCCAACATACTGCTAAAGCTATCAAAATTTGTTATCAGCGCACCGAGGATGAAGCTGCACCCGATGGTTACACCATGCGCCATACTTCGTCCTTTCTATTGTTGGATCCGCAATGCGAATTCGTCCGAATATCTTCGGTTTTCGGAAGGCGCAAACATCCAATTTACGGCAACGTTCGAATGCACACTGGTGTCGATTACGCAGCCGTTAAAGGGACGCCAATCAGCGCGACCGCACCGGGCAGGGTTTCCTTTATTGGATGGCAGAAAGGATATGGCCAAGTGGTGGAGATATCTCACGGCTCCAACACGATGACCCGGTATGCCCATTTGAGCGCCGTACCCAATGGACTGAAAACCGGAAACCACGTACTTGCCGGAGAAGTCATTGGTCAGGTAGGCGAGACAGGTACTGCGACAGCCCCCAACCTGCACTACGAAGTACGGATAGACGGCCGGCCGATCAACCCGCTTGGAAAGGAACTGATCGCCTCGGTAGAAAATCCTGATACCGCGGGTGCGTCAGCGCTCCTTGAGAAAACACGCGCGCTGTTTACAGCGACGCTTAGCGACGAAATATGAACAATCGAGTAGGATAACGCATGTTCCCCAAAATTGAACTGATCTTTGGCGCCGTGCTGCTGGCGACCGTGTCAACGGCCGCCGCTGCCCAGACGGCCATTCAAGTCGCCAAGACGCGCGGCTGCGGATGCTGTGTGGCTTGGATGGACAGACTTTCAGACGCTGGTTTCTTACCCGAGGGCGAAAATATTGGGGGAGCACTGATCCGTTTGAAAATGGATCGGGGTATCCCTGTTTCAATGTATTCATGCCACACCGCAACGGTCGAGGGCTACACGATAGAAGGGCATGTGCCACCTGCCGACATTAGGCGGCTTCTTGAGGACCGCCCGGATGCAGTCGGTCTTGCGGTGCCCGGTATGCCAATCGGCTCACCCGGCATGGATTTTGGGGAAACTTCCGACGCCTACGATGTCTTTCTGGTGAAAAAGGACGGTAGCACCGAGATATTCTCTTCCTATCCGGCAAATTGAACATGGAGGCGCTCACGACCCTATCTCCTATCGCCTTGGGCTTTTATGGAAGCCTTGCAGCTGGTCTTATGACGTCCGTCGGTGCCGTTCCGGTTCTCTTTGGCAGCACTCCCTCGCGAAAATGGCGCGACATCTCTCTTGGCTTTGCCGCAAGGGTGATGCTGGCGGCTTCGTTCTTCTCGTTGATCATTCCAGCGCTCGATGTTGCTGAAATTCGATACGGGGATGGGGCGATCCCGGCATTGATCGTCTGCGTTGCGATCCTGCTTGGGATGGGGGCAGTTGCCATTATGAACGAAGTGATCCCGCATGAGCACTTCAGTTCAGGGCGCGAAGGTCCTGAGGCCGCATCTGGGGTCACTACATAAAAGTGTCATTTTTGTCCGGGCCGTGCGAACGAACGGAGAACTTATGCGGCGTCCTGTATCTCGTGTTTCCGAAGTGGCCTGAGGCGATCTGAGCTGAGTGGTGGGTTCATGTTCCACAGGTAGTCCCCGGTCAATCCTACATGGGCCCAGCCAAGTGGTGCGATATGTTTGGTAATTTCGTTTGGGATGGCTACTCCGTTTTTCCTCAGATCAGTGATTGAGGCTTCCAGGTATTTGGTGTTCCACAGGATGATGGCGGCAACCAGGAAGTTGAGGCCCGACGCTTTGTGGATCTGATGCTCATAGCTGCGATCGCGCATTTCACCGAGTTGGTTGAAGAAGACCCCGCGCGCGAGGGCGTTTCGGGCTTCTCCTCTGGCTAGACTTGCGCTGGTTCTTTTTCGCAACTCAAGGCTGCGCATCCATTCCAGGGAAAAGAGGGTCCGCTCCAATCGCCCCAGTTCGCGCAAGGCAATTGCGAGTCCGTTTTGCCGGGGATATGCGGACAGGCTTTTAAGGATCGCAGAAGCAGTGGTAGTCCCGGCCTTGATGGAGGTCGCCAGCCTGAGGATTTCAGGCCAGTTGTCGACAATGTGACCTGCTTTGATGGTGCCGCCGATGAAGGGTGTCATGATGGCCGGGGGCTTCATTCCGGGCAGGAGATACAATTTGCGATCCTTGAAGTTTCGCAAGCGTGGCGCGAAGCGGAACCCCAGGAGATAGCACAGGGCAAAGACATGATCCGTCGCGCCGCCAGTGTCCACGTGATGCTCTTCGATTGCGACGCCTGATTGGTGGCGAAGCAGACCATCCAAAACGAAAGGCGCTTCGCTTTCGGTGGCGGTGATGACCGTCGAGTGGAACGGACTGAACTGATCTGAGATGTGGGTGTAAAATTTGAGACCTGGGGTGCGTCCGTACTTTGCGTTGATATCTGCAGAGGCCTCACCGCGGCCACCGGCCCGGAAGAACTGCCCATCTGAGGATGATGTCACGCCGTCCCCCCAGAGTTTGGCCAGAGGGAGCTCGCGTTGCATGTCGATCAGACAAGCCAAAGCGTCAGAATAGGTCTCCTCGCGCAAATGCCAATCATGAGCCCACGCGATTTGCCGGGCAGACAGATTGTGGGTTGCCGCGGCCATGCGGGATACACTCAGATTGACCCCATCGGCAAGGACAGCGGCAAACAGCGCCTTTTGATCTGTCGCCGGTTTGCCCGAGCGATAATGGGTGAAGCACTCCGCAAATCCGGTCCAGGCGTTCACTTCTGTCAGCAGGTCGGGGATCTTGATTTGTGGCAATTGCCCATAAGCCAGTCGGCTCATGGCCGTGGCGGCGTCGGGTGTTTCATCTTTGACCGGGGTGATGCTCAGGGTGCCACCCTGAATGGCGGCATCCGGCAGCGTCCCCGCTTCGGCACGGGCCGCGACAATGGCCATGGCCTCCTCGATCTGCTGTTGCCGTTCTGAAAGATAGGTTTCTGCATCCGCCGCGGCGGCGATCGGCAACGACTCCTCGGTACGCAAGATCTCGAAGGTGGCTTTGGGGATGAGCCGATCGTCGAAGTTGCGTCGCTGCCGGCTTCCTGCGACCCAGACATCCCCTGCCCGAAGACGATCACGCAATTCGAAGTAGACGCAGAGCTCGTATGCGCGCCGGTTGACCTCCCCGGGCGCCGGAAAGACAAATGGGCGCCAAACCTTCCGGATGAACCCGGTTGGCGGGTTGTCGGGCAGGCTGCGCTTGTTCGCCTCATACATAACGCGCAAAAGATCTATCGCGCGCAGAAGGCTGGCAGCGCTGGCCGCACCTTTGAAGCTAAAACCCCTTAATATCATGGGCGCAAACTGGCGGGCGGTCTGATATTTTCCGATGAGTTCAGTATATTTGTCGGGCTTTCCGTCTCCGAGGGCGGTTTCAATTGCGGATGTCGCACTCTCGATCTCGTCCCAATTGGCCGTGTCCAATATTCCGTTGAGATCACCGGTCTGCAGGCGGGCAGTCAGAGCCTCACGGCAAAATGCTTTGAGTGACTGTAAAGGGCGGATGATGTCCATCAGGAGCCTGGACGCTTTGTCGGAACTTTGTTGTTCCGCCTTTCGAAAGCTTCGGCCCAGCAATTTGTCGAACATATCCAGTGCAAGATCGGTAAGCTGTTCTTCCAGCCGCAGGCAGGCGGCCGACAAAACTGCCAGCAACCGAGGCAAGGCCATACGCCGCAGATTTTGCACCGTGATCCGCAAGCCTTCGCCTGCCAATCTGTCGAGCGCTGATGTCGAGATATTCTGACGCAAACTGTTGGGCAGGCCGATCGCCCGAACCACCTTCAGGCGATCCAGAACAGCCTTGATGGATTTGGAGGACGCTGATTTGGGTGCTGCTTTCAGCCAGCTCAGCGTCGACACCTCGCCCGATTCAGGTGGCGCAATCAATGCACGCAGGGCGTCGGGGTGATCCGGATACAGATCTCGGGTCCGAGCGGAAATCCTGACATTTTCCGCGCGCCGGATCGCATGCCTGACAATCAGTTCAACGGTACGGCGCGCCGGGATCAGGATACGTCGCCGCCTCAGTTCTTCAATCAACGAAATTGCCAAAGGCTCGGCCCGCGGGTCTTCTCCGGCAGATGGTGTCAGCCAATGAACAAACTCCCGCACAAGGGGTTTTGTGAACGCCTTGTATCCAAACCGAGCTATAATTTGCGCGATATGTTCGCGTCGTGTCTGCGGGCGCTGATCATAGACCGCGAGATCGGAGGCGCTGGCATCAACCTGATCTGCAAGAAAGGCCAGCATCACGTCGTTGGCCTGTTCTCCAACATTACGAACCCGCCCGGGATGGCGTAGATAAGCCAATGATACGGCATAGCCCAGACGCGCAGCAGCTGTTCGCTTTCTGGCGACAACCTCGATCTCATCCGGGGTGAGCGTGCAATACATCGCGACTTCTCGATCCTTCGAGGGTGGTGCCATCAGCCGAGACCAAAAACTTGCCGTCAATATTTGTCGCCGTGCCATAAAATACCCTCTTTTGTCCCAAGTCCGTGAAACGCTCGTTAGGCGGAACGACCCGTTCCGTCCGCCAATATGGCTTGACAACGGGAAGTCGGACAAGTTGATTTATGGACAGGAAAACGGACAAGGCTATCTTCATGGCTCTGATTGGATATGCGCGGATCTCGACCACTGAGCAAAAGCTGGAACCGCAGGTGGATGCGCTCAAAGCTGCGGGCTGCGAAACTGTGTTTGAAGATGTCATCTCCGGCGCCAAAGCCGAACGCCCTGGCCTGAATAATGCCCTGGCCTTTCTGCGCAAGGGCGACACGCTTTTGGTCTGGAAACTCGACCGTCTGGGCCGCTCCATGAAGCACCTGGTGGAAACAGTGACAGACCTCGGCGACCGCGGTGTTGGCTTCAAATCCCTGACCGAAGGCGTGGACACAACAACTACCGGCGGCACTTTGGTGTTCCATCTGTTCGGTGCGCTTGCCGAGTTTGAGCGTGACCTCATTGTCGAGCGCACGCAGGCCGGATTGAAGGCTGCTGCAACGCGCGGCAGAAAAGGAGGGCGCAAGCCTGTCGTCACGCTCAAGAAGCTGGAGCAAGCCAAAGCCCATATCAGCGATGGATTGACCGTCCGAGAGGCCGCAGCGCGCCTCAAAATCAGCAAAACAAGCCTCTACAATGCCCTCAGAGGTCAGAAACCCGACTGAAACCGCGAATGTTCCCGTAAAGTTCGCACGAGCCGGACGATAACGTCACTTTTATGCAGTGACCCCTCATACCCGCGCCAGCCTTTGCGTCTTCCTTGGCCACCCGGAACACTGTGTGCTTGTCGCTGTAAAAGGCGACGGGGCGACCGTGTTCGAGCAGATAGCTTTCTAGTGCTTCGAAATAGCTGAACGTACTCTCTGACCTCACGAACCTCAGTTCCATCAGCGTACTGGTGGCATCGTCGATAAAGACGAGCAGGGTGCAAGGGCCAGCACGATCCTCAAACCAACGATGATCCGAGCCGTCGATCTGGATCAACTCGCCGAAACATTCCCGGCGTAGACGCGGCTGGTGAAACCGACGGCGCTGCTTGCGCGAAAGCCAGATACCATCTTCAACCATCCACTTGCGAAGCGTCTCGCGAGAGACTTTGAAGCCATGATATTCCGCCAGCATCTCAGCGGCAAGCGTCGGCCCAAAATCCGGGTAGTTCTCCTTGATCAGGCTCAGCGCATAGTCCCGTTTGGCCTGATGGATCAGGTTGTTCGGCGACTTCCCACGCGCTTTATGCCGGATCGCAGGTGCACCATCCTGACGATACCGCTTCAGCAATCTGAAAATCTGTCGACGCGTCAGGTCCAGCATGTTGGCCGCGTTGTCGACGCTCAACCGACCATCATCGACCTGCGCCAAAACCTCCACACGGTTCAACTCGCGCTCGCTCATCATCACCCATCCCATATCCGCTCATCCTCACATCGTTTGCGAGGAGAGTGACACTTCTGCTTTGCTCTGGGGTGACATTATCGCTTTGCGCGTACAGTTCCTTTTTGCATAATAAGGTTTATGTAATATATTGTAGCCGGTTTGGTTCTACGCAATGTGACCTACGATTTATTTTATTTGAAGCCTTAAAGGCAAGACCGTCAGCTGCGCTTCGTGACTAGGGAAGAATAAAAGAGAGTTAATTGGTTGTCTAGAATGCTATTGTGCGCGAAATCTACAGCCATCAGTTTGCGTCCAAACCATTCCAATCGCCGGTTGACTAATCTAGCAGCTTTAACGCGGTGGCAGAAAGCGTCTTTCAACTCTTCGAAAAGGAAACGATCAGGCGGCGAAAAATCAAACCCTGCGAAGTCGCCCGGCGTGATATTTTTGAATACCTCGAGTTAATTTACAGCCCCAAACGCAACAATACGAACAAAGACATACTCTCAGCGTTGACTTCGAAACAGGACACTTCAAACTTCAAATAGCGTGTGTCTATGACAACATTGGCACCTGATACAGACGAAAGCGATGTAGCCGTCAAGAATTGGCTTGGTACGGATGCTCCGTTCGGATCCGAGCTAAACATGCGTGCAACGGAGTGAGGGAACAATGAAAAGCTATGTAGTTCAGACAGAAGGCAATGATGTCCGTTTGATGATTGTTGAGCGGGACCGTCCAAAGCCGGGTCCGGGAGAGATCCTTGTTCGTTTGGGTGCGATGTCATTGAACTACCACGACATGGCGGTGATCAGAGGCGATATTCCTACTGCCGATGGGCGGGTGCCCATGTCTGACGGGGCGGGTACGGTGGTGGCTATCGGCACAGGCGTCACCCAGTGGCGCGAAGGCGACCGCGTATTATCTACCTTCTTTCCCGATTGGGCTGACGGCACGATCAACATCGCCAAGCGGCGCAGCGTTACCGGCGACACCATAGATGGGGTCGCGGCAGAATATGTCGTCCTGCCAGAACTCAGCGTGAGCCGACAACCCGAAGGTTGGAGCCATGCTCAAGCCTCCACTTTGCCCTGTGCGGCGTTGACTGCATGGCGTGCGGTGGTAGTCGAAGGAAAGGTTAAACTTGGCGACTGGGTATTGGTACAAGGCACCGGCGGCGTTTCCGTTTTCGCGCTACAATTTGCCCGTGCCGCCGGTGCCCGCGTGGTTGCCACCTCGTCCTCGGACAAAAAACTGAAAGCTATGCGCGACCTTGGTGCGGAGATCTGTATTAACTATCGGACAACCCCGAAATGGGGTGCAGAAGCTGCCAAAATGACCGGAGGGGTTGATCAGATCGTGGAAGTCGGCGGCCCTGAAACGCTCAAGGAATCGATCAAGGCGGCGCGCTTGGGCGGGCATATCACGATGATCGGCGTGCTCACCGGGATCAAGGGCGAGGTACCAACCGCGATGTTCTTCCAAAAGAACCTGCACATGACAGGCGTCAGTGTGGGGAGCCATACAATGCAGCTGGAGATGATCCGCGCCATTGAGGCTAATGGCCTGCACCCGGTCATAGATCGCGAATTTGGCTTTGCGGAATTGGGCGACGCATTCGATCATCAGGCGGGTCAGGCGCATCTAGGAAAGATTATCGTGAACGGCAATGAAGGCTGATAAATCAATGGTCGGCATCGGATGAATGCCGACCCTGTGCGCCATATCGTAAACACAGAAGATTAAAATAACAGATACCCGCCATCGATTATGAATTCCTGGCCGGTATGCCATTCGCTCGCATCACTCATGATGTACGCCGCGATGGCTTTAAAATCCGCCCCCTGCCCCAGGCGCCTTGCTGGAATTCTGGGGATTACTTTATCCGCAAACGCCTTTGTCGCAAAGCTTTGTTCCGTGAGAGGCGTTTCTACGAAACCCGGCAGGATACTATGTGCAGTCACGCCGTACTGAGCGTATTCAACCGCCACAGAGCGGATCATCGAAATCAGTCCACCCTTGGCGGTCGCATAGTGCTGGTTCCGCGGCATCCCATTCAAAGCGCCGATACTGGAGGTCGCGACCAAGCGTCCGAACCGGTCGCCGCCCTCTGCACGTTCCCGCATATGACCCGCCGCCGCCCGCAAGACGTAATATGTGCCGTTAAGATTGATATCAATCATCCGGTGCCAATGTTCATCAGAAGACTGGTCGAAACGGGGGCTCGGCGTCGAAAAACCGGCATTGGCAAAGCAGCCATCCACGCGGCCATGGTCGTTCAACGTGGCCGTTAACGCGTCGTTTACGGCACCGGAATGTGTCACATCGCAGATATAAGTGGTGATATTGGTGCCATAGACCAAGAGACGGTCCAGCGCCCGTGCATTATTACCAGCGTTCCTGCCCCAAATGGCGATATCGCAGCCACATTCTGCGAGCCCTTCCGCCATGCCCAAACCGATCCCGCTATTGCCGCCAGTAATCAGCGCGACTTTTCCTGTCAGATCAAACATGTGCAGTTCCCTTGTCGCCGCGGTGTTCCGGCGTGTTAGTCATTCGGCTTTCGGTGCCGCATCAGTTCCTTGCGAATGTCGGCAGTATCCGCACCCACCGCCCGTGGCGTGTTGATCTCTGTCGAAATGCTGCGCGAGAAACGCGGTGCGGGGGATGCTTGCAAAACGCCATTAACCTCAACAAGTGTTTTACGTGCCGCGATGTGAGGATGGGCTGCTGCCTCGATCATGCTCAGTACAGGAGCGACGCAGGCGTCCGTACCGCTAAATATCTCGGACCATTCCGCCTGAGTGCGACGTGTGAAGGCCTGCGCATAGAGTTCGGCACGCTCCTCCCAATTTGCAGGGTCATTTTGATCCATACCATGTTCGGCGGGCAGGGAGGCCTTTTCCAGCAGGAGGGCAAAAAACTGCGGCTCCAACGGCCCTACGGACATGAAGAGATTATCTTTAGTCCGGTAACACCGGTAGAACGGTGCCCCCCCGTCCAACAGGTTGGATGCTCGATTTTCGCTCCACTTTCCTCGTGCATTAAACGTGTGAATAAGCCCCATCATCGCGCTCACGCCATCGACCATCGCCGCATCGACCACCTGGCCTTTGCCCGATGTCTGCCGCTCGAACACGGCGGCAAGGATGCCAAGCAGCAGGAACATCGTGCCCCCGCCATAATCCGCGACCAGATTCAGCGGCGGCGACGGCGGGTTTTCGACTGTTCCCATAGCAGCCAACGCGCCCGTAAGACCAAGATAATTGATGTCATGCCCCGCCGATTGGCTCAGCGGGCCGTCCTGCCCCCAGCCCGTGATCCGGCCGAAAATCACCGTCTCGTCAAGGTCATCTGGCCCAAGCCCCAACCGTTCCATCACCCCGGGACGGAAACCTTCGATGACGATGCCCGCCCGATTTATCAGCGCTTGAGCGGTACTGCGCCCCTCTTCAGATTTCAGATCCAAAAAGACCGACCGCTTGCCGCGTCGGTTCACATCGGTTTTGTCAGCAGGCGCTTCGGCGCGATCAATGACGATCACATCTGCGCCCAGATCGGCCAGCAATTGCCCCGCCAAAGGACCGGGACCGATCCCAGCCATTTCGATAACTTTCAAGCCTTTCAACGGTCCCGACATATTCAACCCTCAGCCCTTGTTACGATCATCCAGGCCAAGGCCCCGACCGATAATTTCACGCATGATCTCGGATGTGCCAGCATAGATACGGCTGATCCGCGCATCGACATAAAGCCGAGAGATTTCATATTCCTCCATATACCCTGCACCCCCATGCAATTGCAGGCATGCGTCAATGATCTCGCCTTCGATTTCGGACGTGAACAGCTTGGCTTGTGCAGCCATTTCTGCGGTGCATTCCCCGTCCATATGGGCCATCGCGCAGTGGTCGAGATAGGCCCAGCCAACGTCCAATTTGGTCCGCGCATCAGCCATAACAAACCGGCTGTTCTGGAAGGTACCGACCGGTTTTCCAAATGCTTTGCGTTCTTTTATGAAATCCATCGTGATCTCGAACGCACGTTCGGCACGGGCCAGATAGCCGTCGGCCCCCACAAGCCGTTCTTCAGCCAGATTGGTCATCATCAGTTTGAAACCATCCGTACCATCGCCGACGAGATCCGAGGCGGGGATTTTTACGTCATCGAAAAACAGTTCCGACGTATCTTGCGCCTGTAGTCCCATCTTCTTAAGGTTCTGACCCTTGGAGAACCCCTCCGCACCCTCTTCTACCCAAAAAAGGCCGATGGAGCGCGGATTGTCAGGGTTGGTCTTCGCAGCAATCAAATACAGGCCGGCTATCTGACCATTCGAGATGTAGGTTTTTGAGCCATTGAGGACCCAATGGTTGCCCTGCTTTTCGGCTCGGGTTTTGATTGCAGCCAGATCCGAACCACACCCCGGCTCTGTCATTCCGATCGCAAGGATGGTGTCACCTGAAACGATGCCCGGCATGTACCGCTCGCGTTGGTCATCGGTACCAAACTTGTGAAGATAGGGCGCAACGATACGGTTATGCAACGTGATAAAGAACGAGCTTTCCACCTTACCCAGCTCTTCATTGAGGACCATGTCAAAGCGGAAATCATCAAGACCCATACCGCCGTACTTTTCATCCGCAAACATCGCGAGAAAGCCGTTTTCCCCGGCGGACTTCCAGGCTTGCTTGCTGACCTTTTTATTCTGCCGCCAGCTTTCGGCATGGGGGGCAACTTCAGCGGCGATCCATTTGCGAACGCTGTCGCGGAACATCTCGTGCTCTTCTTCAAAAATGCGTCTTTTGATCATGGGACATCCCTCATTGGTATGGTGGGTCTGGGCATCAGGGTCGCAAATAGCTCAGCTATTTGTCCAGTTCGGCACGCGCTTTTCAACGAAGGCTTTGACGCCCTCTTTGCCGTCATTGGACTGTAGAACGATGTCGAATTCGGCCATGTTACCCGCGAAAGCATCGGGTAGACGCTCAATGTCTTCTTCAAGGGTGTTGAGCACGCGTTTTGATGCCCTGACGGCTGTGGGCGAAGCCAGCGTAATCTCTTTGGCAATCTCGCGTGCGATATCCATCGCCGTTTCACCGTTGCCCGCAACACGGTTGATGATGCCCAGATCACAGGCACGGTCAGCTGTGATCGCACGACCCGTAAGGATCAGCTCCATCGCCGCTTTGCGCCCGATCTGACGCGTAAGGCGTTGCACCCCGCCTGCAGCGGCAAATAGGCCAACCTTCACCTCAGGCAGCGCGAATTTGGCATGTGCATCCGCCACGGCAATATCGGAGGCCAAGACAATCTCGCAGCCACCGCCCATAGCCACACCATTCACCGCGGCGATAATCGGTTTTTCCCGACCCCAACGCTGGGTAATGCCACCAAAGCCAGTGCTGGCAGGTTCAATATCCTGTCCTTCACTCGTTGCTTTCAGATCGTTGCCTGAACAAAAGGCTTTGTCGCCGGACCCCGTTATGATGGCGACCCAAAGATTGGGATCGTGATCATATCCGTCGAAGATATCGTGCAACTCTTGGTGCGCCCCACCGTGCAGCGCATTGTAGCGCACTGCACGGTCAATTGTGACCTCAAGAATATGCCCATCCCGCTTAACCGAAATATATTCAAAATCGCGGCCCAAGATATCATCGTTAGCTTTTGAAATTACGTCACTCATTCCGTTCCCCTGTGTCTCGCAGCGCTGCTATATGCCGGCCAAGGCGTTTCGCTTTCGGCATTGTTGACGTGGGAAAGCTCCCATCCTCGCAATGCCACAAGGCCGATCACCGCGGTGCCATCCGGATCGCACCGTCCAAACGGATGTCTTCGCCGTTCAGGTAAGGGTTGCGTATAATCTCGAGTGCGAGCGAGGCATATTCCTCCGGCTTTCCAAGCCGTGCCGGATTAGGCACCATAGCGCCCAATGATTGTCGCACATTTTCGGGCAAGCCCATCAAAAGCGGCGTTTCAAAGAGACCCGGCAGGATTGTATTGACGCGAATATGCTCGGCAGAAAGATCACGCGCGATTGGCAGGGTCATGCCAACAATCGCCGCTTTGGACGCTGAGTAGGCAACTTGACCGACCTGACCGTCTTCTGCTGCAACGGACGCGGTCGAGATGATTGCGCCACGCTCCCCGCCCTCGGGATCAAGTGTCATCATGCCGGCGGCCGCCTTGACGGTGCAAATGAAGGTGCCGATCTGGTTCACTTCGATAATCTTGCGGTATTCGGCGATGGGGAACTGTGAAATGCCGCCCGTTTTGCGATCCCGTCCAGCGGTCTTGATCGCGTTGCCAATGCCCGCGCAGTTCACCAATATACGCTCCTGACCATTGGCTTCACGTGCCTTTTCAAAGCCTGCGTCCACGCTGGCCTCGTCCGACACGTTCACTTTGCAAAACACGCCGCCCAATTCAGCTGCAATCGTTTGGCCTGCTTCCTCGTTCAGATCGAACAATGCGATCTTTACGCCATGCGCAGACAACGCACGCGCTGTGGAAAGGCCCAGCCCGGATGCGCCCCCAGTGATGACTGCCGAGATTGAGCTATCTAGTTTCATTATCTTCTCCGTTCTTAAATCCAATGGCGTTGATGCTGTGACAGAGGATCAGACGCGCCCCCTGCACGCGGGCCGAGTTATATCCGCTCGATGATGATTGCGGGGGCCATGCCACCGGCGGCACACATCGTGATCAACCCATATCGACCGCCGGAACGTTCCAGTTCATCCAAGGCAGTACCGATCAAGATGGAACCGGTCGCACCAATAGGGTGACCAAGTGCCATCGCGCCGCCGTTGATGTTCACCTTGGAACGGTCTAGCTTGAGATCCCGAATGAACTTTTCCGCAACCACGGCAAAGGCTTCGTTGATTTCATAAACGTCAATATCGTCAGTGGTCAGGCCCGCCTTTTCCAAAACCTTGCGTGCTGCCGGAACAGGAGCGTTCAACATCAACGTCGGATCGTCGCCAATGTTCGCCGTCGCTACGATGCGCGCGCGCGGCTTCATGCCTGTCTTTTTCACATAGCCTTCGGACGCCAGCAAAAGGGCCGCCGCGCCATCCACAACGCCAGAGGAATTCCCTGCATGGTGAATGTGCTGCATTTTACCCTTCAGCTCAGGATAGCGGGCATAGATCATGTCGCCGTAGGTCGTCCCCTTGTCGTCAATCGGGAACTCCATGAACTTGTCGAAAACCGTGTTGAGTGTCGAAAGAGAGTCAAGCGTGGTGCCGGGACGCGGGAATTCTTCCTTGTCCAACACCAGTTCGCCGGTCTCAGGGTCGCGCACAGGCACGATGGAGCCGTCGAAACGCCCTTCGGCGATGGCTTTGGCGGCACGTTCTTGGCTGGTGACGGCAAGCTGGTCGGCCGCAGCGCGATCGATGCCCTCAATCGTCGCGATGGCGTCTGCACTGCAGCCCTGCTGCGTCTGCGGGTGCTTTGCTCGCAGGCTCAGGTTGCCCGCGTCCATCATAAAGGGCTTCTTCGGATCAGCGATCTGCGCGGCATAGCTCATCATTTCGGTGCCGCCCGCGATGACGACATCCTCCATCCCGGACATGATCTGGGCTGCAGCCAGCGAAACCGTGGTGATCCCGGAGCCGCAGAAACGGTCAAGCGTGACGCCTGACGCTTTGACGTCATAGCCCGCATCCAGCGCCGCCATGCGACCAAGGTCGCCGCCTTGCTTGTCTTTTTGCGTGCTCGTACCCCAAATGATGTCGTCCACATCGGCTGTGTTCAGATCGTTGCGATCCCGCAGAGCGGCTAGGACAGTGGCCCCCAGGTGTTGAGGATGCAGGTGCGCGAGCGCGCCCTTCCCGACCTTCCCAACACCGCGAGGGGTGCGGCAAGCGTCAATGATATATGCTTCTGCCATTGTGGGTTTCCTTCTCTAAAGTTCAGCCGGCTTGCCGCCTGCCGTTTTCTTCGTTGTCCAAGTCACCGTCGCCTGAATGGGACAGTCAAATTCATTTACCGCGGGCATCTCACCACGACGTTAATTAGTCAAGTAGTTAATTTTATTAATTGTCCGAATAGTACAGTAGATATCGCGCCGCCCCGTGCATAAAACAGGGCGACACGATATGTATTTCGTGGGAACTCCACGCGGCTCACTTCATGATTTCGGGCAAGAACAGTGTGATCTCAGGCCAGATTGCCAGCACCGCCAGCACCACCAGGTCCATAAGGATAAACCACATCACGCCACGGAAAATTTGGGTCGTCGTTGCGATGTTCCCGACGACACCTTTGATGACAAAAATGTTCATCCCGATTGGCGGCGTCACCATCCCGATTTCCAACAGTTTGGTGAGCACGATCCCGAACCAAAGCAGCGACCAGTCGGCGTCCTGCACGATCGGCAGAACAATCGGCATCGTCAGCAGCATCGCGCCAATCGGCTCAAGGAACATACCAAGGATAAGATAGACCAGTATGATCCCGAACAGGATCATCGCCGGGTTTGCCGATAATCCGATTATGGAGTCTGACAGGTAATCTCCGGCACCTGATAGGGTCAGAAATCTTGTCAACAATGTCGCCCCAACGCCGATGACGATCAAGGCAGCAGTCGTAATCATCGTTTCCTCAACGGCAAGCCGGAAGCGACGCCAATTCAGCGTCCTGCGTGCCAGCCCCACCAAACATGAAAGGAACGCGCCAATCGCGCCAGCCTCTGTCGGGGTGAAAGCACCAGAGAAAAGACCGCCGAAAATCCCGATCATGACCACGACAATCGGCCAGGTATCCTTAAGCGCCGCAAGACGCTCTGCCCATGAGGCGCGAACCCCCACGGGTGCCATAGCCGGATTAATTTTGACACGAACCAGAATGACAACGCAGTAACCGATCGCCGATATCACCCCCGCTGTGATGCCGCCGAGAAACAATTGCGGCACTGATACCTGCGCAATGACCCCATACAAAATCAAAATGATCGAAGGCGGGATCAAGGCTCCGATGGTCCCCGCGACGGCGACGGTGCCTGTCGCAAGTTCGGCATTGTAGCGCGCGCGCATCATCTCGGGCACGGCAATACGCCCCATCGCCGCGGCGCAAGCAACCGACGACCCGCATACTGCCGCAAAGCCTGCAGAACCAAAGACCGCCGCAATGGCAAGTCCACCGGGGAGCGCAGACGTCCATACCCTTGCGGCCCTGAACATCCCTTGGGTCAACTCCGCATGATAGCAGATAAATCCAAGAAGTAAGAACATGGGGACCGAGCTAAGCACCCAGTTCGCGGAAAACTGATAGGGCATGACCGCAAGCGCACCCCAGGCAACCCTCCAGCCCAAAAGAACATAGAGCCCGCCAAAGCTAACCCCGATCAAAGCAACGCCGATAGGAACGCGCAAGGCAATCAGGACAAACAAAAGCCCCAGACCGCTGAGACCAATACCGATATCATCCATTTGCAGGCTCCTCCGCTGGCAGTTCGCCATTCATGTCAGGGCCAAAAGTAGATTGTGCACCCCTGGCAATTGCTTGCGCACGCCAAAGCGCGGTTACAGCCATCAATCCGCAGCCCAAAGGCAGCGCGAAATAACTTGGCCACACAGGGATGGTCAGCGACCCTTGCTGGATTGCCGCGCTGATTTCCATTTTGTGAATGGCTTCTATCCAGGTACGAACCGTGACGAACCCGAAAACAATCGCAGCCAGAAACGCGGCCATCGCGGCCAGCCCGCTTTGAACATTGCGCGGCATCAGCTCGGTGAAGACTTCGACAGAAACATGGGCATCGCGCGATTCAGCCACCGCCAGCGAACAAAAGCCAAGTATCACCATGTAATAGTGGGAAACGATGGTGATCGTGCCTCTGATTGGCGAATTGAAAACAAACCGCAAAATCACATCGGTTGTGATGTGAAACATCATGAGTGTTACGCAGATAATACCGACCAGTCCCATTACCGAGACCAACGGTTCGAGCACGCGTTGAAAAAGCTTCATTCGAGCCTCACTTGCCTGTGGGATGAAGGGTGCTGCACCAGCGGCAAACGCGGGGCCTCCGGTGCAGCAGAGTGCTTATTGCCCGTAGGTCGCGACATCGACCTTTGACAAAACTTCGGTCCAGTACAGGTCCGACAGTGCATCGGCATCCTGCACGTCCTTCACCAAGTCCACCCATTTGGTCATGAGCTCACGCACCTTCGAAACACTTTCTTCACCGCCTGTGACACCGCGCTCAGCGTAAATTTCGACGAGGTTCGAAATATCTTCGTTGATCCACTCGACACTTTGCGAGCGCAAACTTGCTTCTGCCTCGTGGAAAGTGATCCCCTGTTCCTTGGCCTTGGCAATGTTGTCCCGTGCCTCACCAAAATAGGCCCAGTTCATTTCTGCCGCCACGACCGCAGACCCCTTCAGCATCGCGGTTCTGCCTGCGTCATCAAGACCAGCCCATGTATCTCTGTTCACATTGGTAAGACCTGATACAAAAGATGACCCCGGCAGGTTTGTTGTGATGTCTGTTGCCACATCAATAAAGCTGAAGTTAGTAAGCTCCGACGCCGAAGATGCGGTACAATCAATGACACCCTGGTTCAGCGCTTCGAATGTCTCGTTGATCGAAATGGAGACGGGCGTGGCCCCCATCGCTTCGATCCAACGGCTCCAGAAGGCACCAGGCGTGCGGATACGAGCACCCTTCAGATCCTCGGCCGAAACGACCGGTTTTGTGCATTGCAGCATGTAGGGAGGTGTCCCCGCAGCCGCGGTATAAACATGGTTCTGGGCCGCAAACTCGCTCAAGCAGTCGCCACAGTTGAACAAGACGTATTCCATGATCGCGCCGGTGAAAGCAAAGGCCATCCGTTCCGGGTCGCCTTCCACCACTTCGCTAAAGCTAGCCAGCTCGGTCAGGAAGTTTGTGTTGGGGAATTCGGATAGGAAATACGGTGTCAAAACAGTTGTTATGTCGGCAATCCCGTCACGTACACCCGATGTCGACTCCAGAAAGTTAAGCAAAGACAGTGGGAAAACTTTTACCGTGACGTCGCCGCCAGATGCCTCTTCTACGGCATCAGCATAGGTCTCGATCGCTTCTGTCGGCAACGCGCCTGGAGGCCAGCCGATCGCATAGCGTAAATCGCGCGCATCGGCCGATGTCGAGAATGTGCCCACTGATGCTGCTGCAAGAACCAAAGCAGACGCGCTGCTTTTGAACAATTTAGAAAACTTCATTTATCTTCTCCCATTGATTGTCAGTAAGTCGTCGGTTTTCCCCCGACTTGTTGGTGACTGTCTGTGCTCCGAAGCGACGCAGCGGAGCGGTCATTCGGCTGAGATACTTCACGAACCACAGCCAGAATTTCGGTCAAAGCGCTTCGACGATGGTGACATTCGCCAGCCCGCCGCCCTCGCACATGGTCTGCAACCCGTAGCGTTTTCCGCGGGCGCGCAATCCATGCACCAATGTCGCCATCAGCTTGGCACCCGAAGCGCCCAATGGGTGACCCAGTGAAATGGCCCCGCCATTGACGTTCAAACGATCAGGGTCGGCACCTGTGTGCTTGAGCCAAGCAAGAGGGATCGAGGCGAAGGCTTCGTTGACCTCGTAAAGGTCAATCTCGTCGATCTTCATGCCGGCACGAGCCAAGGCGCGATCGGTCGCGAAAAGCGGCTCTTCGAGCATGATCACCGGATCGCCACCCGTAACCGTCATGGACCTGATCCGTGCGAGGGGGGTCAGCCCGTGGGCCTTAACCGCCGCGGCACTGGCAATCAAAACCGCCGAGGCACCGTCGCAAATCTGGCTGGCGTTGCCGGCGGTGATCACGCCACCCTCTTTCAGCGTCTTCACGCCGGCCAGCGCCTCCATCGAGGCGTCGGCACGGATGCCTTCGTCTGTCCGGTGCATTTCGCCATTCTCGAGCTCAAGGGGCACGATCTCTTGGTCGAATGCACCTGCTTCGGTCGCCTTCGCCGCGCGCTGATGGCTCAGCAAAGCGAAGGCATCAAGATCCTCGCGGCTGAAGTTATGCTTGTTTGCAATCGCTTCGGCACCGGAAAACTGGCTAAAGGCCACGCCGGGGTATTTGGCGTCCAACCCCGGCGACTTGGCCGAACCGGGCTCGAAGTTTCGCGTAAAGACGCCAGTGGTCCCCATCGGCACCCGCGACATGGATTCAACGCCCGCAGCAATCACCAGGTCCTGAGTGCCAGACATGACGGCCTGCGCTGCGAATTGAATGGACTGCTGGGAAGAGCCGCATTGACGGTCAATCGACACCGCCGGTACGCTTTCGGGCAAGGACGAGGCCAGCACGGCATTGCGACCGATATGCAAACCTTGTTCGCCGCTTTGGCCGACGCAGCCCATGATGACATCCTCAATGGCAGCGGGATCGATGCCGGTATTCAGTACTGTGGCGTCCAATACGCGCGCGGCCAGATCGACGGGGTGCCACCCGGACACCTTACCGCCACGACGGCCACCAGGGGTGCGCAATGCAGAACAGATATATGCTTCGGTCATTTTATTACCTTCCTTCACGTAGGCGCAGAACGCCTGCTTAGCCGCCGAAACGCGCGGCACGCTTTTCCTTGAATGCGGCAACACCTTCGGCAAAATCGGGGTGATTCCCCGCGTCGCGTTGTAGAACACGTTCCAATTGCAGGGTTTCGGTGAAACTGGAATCCGCCGCTGCCCATGCAGATTGCCGGGTCAGCGCCAGTGCACGGGTTGGCCCGTCCGCCAGTTTCTGCGCGATTGCCATCGCTTCGGCCTCGACCGCGTTATCCTCGACCAGCCGGGTGATCAGACCCCAGTCGAACGCCTTATCCGCAGGTAGCTTTTCGGCAAGCAACATCAGTTCCATCGCCCGGACCCGCCCGACAGAGCGGGTCAAAAGCCACGCCGCACCACCATCGGGAACCAGCCCGATCCGCGCAAAGGCTTCAAGAAAATAGGCCGATCGACCACAAATAATGATATCACCGGACATCGCTAGCGACGCACCGACCCCTGCCGCCGCACCGCGAACTGCCGTGATGAAAGGCACCGGCAAGGTCCGGATCGTTTCAACCAAGGGGTTGAACGCATCCTCCAGTGTTTGACCTGCATCCAGTTCCCCGTCACCGGGGGCAAGATCGCCGGACAGGTTGGCCCCAGAGCAAAAGCCGCGCTCTCCGCCCGCCAGAATGATGCAACTGCAAACCTTGGCCTCGGCACGCAGCACTTCGCGCAGGGACAGTGCCATCTGCGTATCCATAGAATTCAACGTCTTGGGGTCATTCAGGCGAACCGTGCTGACACGCCCCTCGCGGGTGACTGCGAGACGGTCATCAAGAGTAGAAGTTGTCATCGGCAGGGCTCCTTTAATTTTGGGGTTTTGGTCGGTTATTGCCATTTCGGTGCCGACCAATTTGGGAAGATGTCCGGCAGATCTATGCTGACTTTGTCGGGGAAGACCGCCGGACGCTTTTCTGTGAAACTGCGCACGCCTTCGGCGGCATCGTCTGACGCCGTCCGCAGTTCGATCGCAAGGCTGTCAACGCGGTGCGCCTGCATCGGATGATCAGCACCCAGCATCCGCCACATCATCTGACGCGTCAGCGCGACAGAAACCGGCGCGTTGTTTGCGCCTATTTCCTGGGCCAGTTCCTGCGCGGCCCCAAGCAGATCGGCAGGTTTGTGGACCGAGCGTACCAATCCAGCGGAGAGTGCTTCCTGCGCCTCAAAGATGCGACCCGTCGTGCTCCATTCCATCGCCTTGGAAATACCGACCACACGCGGCAGAAACCAGGATGAACAGGCCTCTGGCACGATACCACGGCGGCCAAAGACGAAACCAAACTTGGCATCTTCTGACGCCAGCCGCATATCCATCGGCAGCTGCATCGTGGCACCAACGCCAATAGCGGCCCCGTTAACGGCGGCAATCACGGGCTTGAGGCTGTCGAAAACCCGCAATGTCAACAGACCGCCGCCATCGCGCACGATTCCGTCGCCTACCTTGCGCTTTTCCACATCCACAAAGCCCTTGGTCCCGCCGGAGATATCTGCACCGGCGCAAAACGCCCTGCCCGCCCCCGTCACCACCACTGCGCGTACAGCGTCATCTGCATCGGCCACATCAAAGGCGTCGATAAGCTCTTGCATCATCTCAATCGTGAATGCGTTCAGCTTTTCAGGCCGATCAAGGGTGAGCGTCATGACCCCGCCCGTCAGATCGGTGCGTACAACAGCCATCAGTTTTCTCCCGCCAAAGGTGCTGCAACGCTGCGCGGCGTCGGTTCGGGAATGTTGCCACGCCGTGGGCCAAGGTAGCCGAACAGCCATGCGCCGACTTTTCGCATCTGAATCTCTTCGGCACCTTCGGTGATGCGGTAGCGGCGGTGATGACGGTAGATATGTTCGAACGGTTTGTGCCGGGAATATCCGATGCCGCCGTGAATTTGCATGGCGCGGTCTGCGGCCTCGCAACACAGACGGTTGGCCTGATAATTGCACATGCTCACCTTGTCAGACAGTTTCTTGGCGACCTCGGGGTGTGGCATGCGGTCCATCTCCCAGGCTGTCTTGCGGATAAGCTGCCGCAGCATTTCTGCCTGTGTGGCCAATTCGACCAAGGGGAACTGGATCGCCTGATTTGCGGCCAGCTCTTTGCCAAATGGTTTGCGGGCACGGGCATAGCGCACGGATTCTTCGATGCAATAAACCGCAGCCCCCAGCGAACTCGCCGCCTGCCGGATGCGGTTTTCATGCACAAACGCCTGCGCCAGCGCCAAGCCGCCGCCCTCTGGTCCGAACATCAGATCATCCGGCACCCAGACATCGTTGAAACTGATCCGCGGATGGTCGGTGGGCATGTTGAAAGTCCAGAGATATTCCTCGATCTTCAGCCCCGATGTCTGGGCAGGCACCAGAAATGCGGTGATCCCATCCGCCGCGCCATCCTCGCCAGAGGTGCGCGCGAAGGTGACGCAATGGGTCGCGGTGTGCATTCCCGTGGTCCACATCTTTTCCCCGTCAATGCGCCAGCCAGATTTGCCATCGCGGGTCTCGCGCACCGCACGGGTTTCCATATGCGTGGCATCCGACCCATGGGCTTCCTCGGTCAGCCCGAAGGCCATGCGGATATCGCCATTCAGCGCACCCGAGATGAACGTCTGCTTTTGTGGCTCTGTCCCGAAATCGCGCAGCATGACGATGACGGGAAAATTGCCGATCACCGAATGCTCTGACTGCAGGTCGTTGAACAGCCCCAGCCCCTTGGCGGCCATATGCTCGCGCACAACGGCCATGGCCAGATTGCCCCCGTCCTGCCCGCCGAATTCCGCAGGCAGGGAAAAGCGATACAACCCGGCTTTGTCGGCGCGACGAACGGCTTCGGCCATCAAGGCTTCCCATTCGGGACGCGGCGGCCCGCCGTTCTCAAAATCGGTACGGGCATATTCCCGGCGATGATCAAAAAACCGTTCGTTATCGCCCTCGGCCTGCAACGGCACGATCTCTGCTTCGATAAACGCATCAAGGCGGGTCACAAGATCGGTAATTTCAGAAGGTAAATCAAAGTTCATTTGCGGGTGTTCCTTGTGTCGATTGGCGGCGTTTCGGATTGCTCTGCTACGGCATCCCTCGCCTGCGCTGCGCCAATGTCCGCAAGCGTGCTGCTGCGGAAAACTCCGGCTGGTCAATGTCGATTTTATTCAGTGTGGTTTCGACCAACAGGTCCGAAAGCCCCGGTGTCGACAGATCTGCTTCGCCACTGTCAATCTGGGCGCAAAGACGTTTGGTCGACGCGGCCAGTCCGCCCGCGTCATCCACCAGCGCCGACAGCATCCGAGCTTCATCGCTTTCGGACGGTTCCGCCCCGATCTGGCGCCGCACCAGTTCAATTGCACCCGCCGCGACTTTTGCTTCGAACCGGGCATGCGCTGGCAGTGCGTCCGCAGCGGTGCCGCGTAGCCATGCGACAACGGCCACCAGAATTGCATCGGGGCTTGGCTGATCCTGCATCACGCGACCCCTTCCATGAGATGAAGCAATAGTATCGCCTCTGTTTCCGAGGCGCGGCGCGCGATCACATGACGCTCAACGCTGGTGTCGGTACCTTCGCGCACCCACGCTGCCATCTCTTCGATGATGACACCCCATCGCAACGCAGACAGGATCTCCCACCACCGCACCGTCGCTGGATCGACAGGATCACCCCCTGCCGCTTCATACCCCGCAAATAAATCCTCGCGGCGGCCCAAACCGCCGACGGGTTCGGCATTGCCGAAACGCCAGCTTTCCATGCACAGCCAGCCCATGTCGGCCAGCGGATCGCCGATATGCGCCAGTTCCCAATCCAGAACACCGCGTATGCCTTCAGGGCCGAGCATCAGATTGCCCATGCGGAAGTCACCATGCACCAACTTTGGCGTGCGCGGCTCTGGCGCATTTTCGGCCAGCCAGCGCAGCGCTAGCGAAAAGACCGGGCGCGCGGCACCGAATGCACCGTGTCGATCGGCCAGATCATCCAACACCTCTCGCGGGGATTGCGCGGGAATGGGCAGACCAGTCGGGTCGGTCTGGTGAATCCTCGCCAAAATCTCACCTGCCTGATGGGCGAACTTCGCCCGCGCCGGGGCATAGGCTTCGTCGCGCAGGATACGATGGGGCAGCGCCTCCCCATCGATGCGCGCCATGACAAAGCCTGCACCAATGCCGTCATCTGGCGTCAGCTCATGTTCGATACGGGGTGCGGGCACGCCGGCTGCAATCACACGTTTGATCACTTGGGCTTCAGCCGCCATGCCGATGCCAGAGCCGCCCGACCGCGCCGCGGCAGGTTCGCGTCGCAAGATCAAGTGATGCCCCTGCCCACCATCCATCTGAAAAGACCAGGTTTCCTGGCTGGCCCCGCCCGATAGCCGCCGCAGCCCCTTGATACCCTGCGTCGCTGGGTCAAGCGTGCACACCAGCCCCGCCAATACGTTCTGAAGGGCCGTCTGAGGATGCAAGATGTCTTGTGCTGCGATGATCAATTCACCTGCCGCTCCCGGCCCTCCCAATGGGGCGCGCGCAGGTCGCGCTTGAGAAGCTTGCCGGACGCGTTGCGCGGCATCACGTCGATGACGTCAATCGCCTTGGGGCACTTGAATGCAGCAAGCTTGCCGCGCATCCATCCCAGCACTTCTTTCTCGTCGAGGGTCGCGTCAGGCTTTAGCGTCACAACAGCCCTGACCGCTTCGCCCCACCGTGCATCTGGTACGCCAATCACGGCTGCTTCACGTATGGCAGGATGCGCATAAAGTGCGTTCTCCACCTCGGCGGGATACACGTTTTCACCGCCGGAAATGATCATATCCTTGATACGATCGTGGATGAACAGATAGCCGTCTTCATCAAGATAGCCCGCATCGCCCGACAGCAGCCAACCGTCGTCGCGCAGTGTCTTGGTCGTCGCCTCCGGGTTCTTCCAATATCCCAACATATTCGCCGGTGCCCGGACGGCCACTTCGCCGATCTCGCCACTCTTTACGGGCTTCCCATCCGGGTCGAACACAGCGATTTCACACCCCATCGCGGGCCGCCCGGCGCTACGCATCCGCTCGGATCCCTCTGGTACGTGGTCCTCTGGCGGAAGTATCGCAATTGTGCCAGTCGTTTCCGTCATGCCATAGCATTGTATAAACTGGCAGCCGATGACTTCGATGGCTTCTTTCAATAGCGGCAGTGGCATGGGTGCAGCGCCGTACATCACGGTTTTGACGCAAGAAAAATCGACGCGCTCTGCTTCTGGGTGCTGGATGACTATCTGCAAGGCTGCAGGCACAACGAACAGCTTTGAAACGCGCTCTGTGTGGATTGCATCAAGGGACGCAACTGGATCATACTCTCGGAGGATGACGCTAGTACAGCAGTTCACGAAGGCGATTGTCCAGAAACCAATGCCGCCGATATGTGCCAAGGGCATTGCAACAAACCCAATATCGTCGTCGTCCCAGTGGTCGTAGATATGTTTGACAGCCAGGGAGTCCAGTTTCGGCCGTAGTAAGTTACTATGGCTCAACAGCACGGCTTTAGGCACACCTGTGGTGCCGGATGTGAACAAAACCAAAGCCGGATCATGCGTTGAAGCACGGTCAACAGCAGGTTCGCTCGACTGAGCATCACGCCATGCCTCGTATGTTTTCCACGGCTCATCGCCGTCCTCCATAGCGAGGATCTGAATGTCCGGGAGCGCTGCGTTGATTTCCTTAATCGCTTCCGAGAACTCGGGCCCGAAAAATAGCAACTGTGGCGGGTATTGGCGTAAAATTTCGATAATCTCGGCAGGCGCAAGCCGCCAGTTCAAGGGCGCGAACATTCCCCCGACACGGGTCGCGCCAATGAAAATCTCGAAGACGTGGTCGCAGTTTTTTCCTAGGTAAGCGACGACTTTGGCATCGCTCGCTTCCAAGCCGCGTGCAACCTGATCGACGTGGCAATCAAATTCCTTGAAGGTTGTATCGCGACCTTCAAAGCGGTTGCAGATCTTGTCAGGTGCGCGCTGTGCAGCGCTTCGCGCGACCGCACTTATCGAGCTCATTGCCTCTGGATCAATCATCTCGTCTCCTCCCGACGTTACCGACATCCTCATCGCCCGGCGCCGCCCTACGACACGGCCTCCTAGGTAGGCGAAAACATCGCGCTTAATTGCCTGTCGTGATGGGCGACCTCCCAGACCAGACACATCACATACGCATATTAGCTACGCAGTTAAGTCCTATCTGTAAAGTGGTAATTGGGTGATTAACGCGGTTATTGAGACCTTGTGTCATCGCAACAAAAACCAGTAATATCGCAAGTTCTACTGCGATCCCCTAGTCGATCTCTTCGTAAAAGAGGCGGGACCGGCAGGCCTCCGTGGCTTCTCAACTCAAAGTTGGACCGAATCGTTCGTGACATTCCGATCGCCACTGCGTAATAAGTCTTTACCCACAGGAGTTAGCTGAGCAATGAATTCAAAGGTAGCCGCAGTCACCGCACCGCTCCAAGAACGTGCGTCAACAAGAGATGATTTACTCACTGCCGCAAGCGAGCTCATGTTTGAACGGGACACCTTGCTGGTGCCCATCATCGATATTGCGGCGAAAGCTGGGGTGAACTCTGCATTGGTAAAATATTACTTCGGCAACAAAAGCGGCTTGATGCGCGCCCTTCTTCACCGAGATTTGGCGGAAGCAGTCACCCAGCTTGAAGCCTTAGTCGAGATGGACATCCGCCCGACCGCGAAGATGCGGTACCACCTCTCCGGTCTCGTCAACATGTACTTCAAATACCCTTATTTGCAGCGTCTTCTTACCGCGACGATGCGCGACGAAACTGAAGAAGTCAGAAGGAACATGATAAAGTCGTATATCGAGCCGATCCATGACGCCTACAAACGGATGATTTCCGAAGGTGTGGCGGCAGGCGAATTCCAATCTGTCGACTACAAGTTTTTCTACTTCATCGTCATCGGTGCATGTGACCAAATATTCTCGTCCCGAGAAGTGCTGAACTACATGCACGGTGTCGATAGAATTGATGACGACATACGCCGCTCCTATACGGAGCAAATGATCGCGGTCATCTTGGGCGGTCTGATGGCGCGCAGCTGATGTCGCGGAGGCGAGATAGTCACACCTCCGCACTATGCTCTTACGCGTCGGCAGTGGCGAGAGATTTACCAACCGAGCGGAAGTGATACTCACTATCTCCGAACAGCGCATTTATTGTCAGGATACGCTTGTGGAAGTGACCTATGCTGACCTCGTCCGTCATACCGACGCCGCCATGGGTCTGAATAGCCGCTTCGCCGATGTCCCGGCCCAAAGCACCAATTTGCCCTTTCAGGATCGAGATTTCCTGCGCGCCTGCCTGTCCGGCATCCATCAGCGCCGTCGTGTAAAGCAAGCAGGAACGGGCTTTTACATAGGCGATCTTCATGTCTGCCAAGCGGTGCGAAATGGTCTGAAACGTAGCGATAGGCGCACCGAACTGCTTGCGAGTCGATGCATATTCGCTTGTCTGGCGCAGCAACGACCCCATAGCGCCCACGGCTTCGGCGCAAAGCGCGACGATCGCCTTAGAGATCACTGTTTGCAGCACGCTATGGGCATCTTCAGCGATCCTGCGGTCGGACGGGATCTGAACCGCGTCGAAGGTGATATGCGCAGCGTGGCGGCCATCAATAGTGACGAAAGATCTGATGCTGACGCCTTCCTGTTTCGGATCAACCATAAAGAGGGATAGGCCATCCGCGTCAGGTGCCGTGCCACGTGTCCGTGCTGATACGACGAGCGCATCGGCCTGCGCGCCCCCAAGGACCATCCGCTTTTCACCGTTCAGTGTGTATCCATCCGGTGCCTCGGTTGCGGCCAAGGAAACAAGCGCCGGATCCGCGGTTCCCTTACCCTCTTCATGGGCGAAGGCTGCCGTTTGTTCACCCGTTATGATTTTGGAAAGTTGCGCTTGCGCTGCAGGGCTATCGGATTGTGCCAGACATGGCCCTGCCAGCAGGATCGAAGCGACATAAGGCTCAATCAGCAGATGCGCCCCAAAGGGTTCAGCGACTGCGACGATATCCGCCATCGACCCGCCAAACCCGCCAATATCTTCGGCAAAAGGCAGGCCAAGAATACCCATCTCCGCCAGCGCCTGCCAAATCTCTAAAGACCACGGGTGGCCGGATCCCAGCACCTTCTGACGGGTCTCGAAATCATAGCTCCGCTCCAAAAGGCGCTTCACGCTCTCTTGCAGCATCTTCTGTTCGTCGGTTTGAGAGAAATCCATCTTAATACCCTTTCAAGCGATCGGCAGGCTGCGTGCGATCAAGTCGCGCTGAACCTCGTTCGTGCCCGCGTAGATCGTCGTCGCGCGGCTGTTGAGGTAAAACGGCATGGAGATCAGATCCAGCTCACTCCCCATCGGATCCACCCCCGACCCCACGGTCAGGGCCTCAAGCTGCATGGACAGACCCTCAAGCCCGGCGACCCGCGTCATCATCACCGACACACGCTGGATCAGTTCCGAATTCATGGTCTTGGCAATCGAAGGCAGCGCGGGATCGTTGATCATCTCGTGACCGCTCATGATCAGCCGCTCGAACTGGGCCAGCGTCGCGACATCCGCGTGCAAGGCGCCTAGGTCGCGCTGAAAGACCGGGTCGTCAGACAGCTTGCCACCGAAAGGGGATGTTTCATCCTGCGCCGCCTCGGTGATCCGCTTCAGATAGCGGACCAGAACGGGGCTGTTAGCCGATCCGTTGCGTTCGTGTTTCAGCAGATGTTTCGCAACGCTCCAGCCTTCGTTTTCGGCCCCGACCCGGCCGGATTGCGGCACGCGGACATTGTCGAAAAAAACCTCGCAAAATTCCGCATGACCATCCAGCCCCTTAATCGGGCGAATGTCCATACCGGGAAAGTCGGTCCTGTCCAGCAGCAGAAAGGTGATGCCCTGCTGTTTCTTGCCCTCATTGCTGGTGCGCACCAACATGAACATCCGGTTCGATTTATGGGCGAAGGTTGTCCAGATCTTGCTGCCATTGATGATGTAATCAGCCCCATCCGCGACCGCGCTGCACTTCAGTGATGCCAGGTCGGAACCGGAGTTCGGTTCCGAATACCCTTGCGTCCAATAATCCTCGCCCGACAGGATCCGAGGCAGGTATTTAGCCTTTTGCTCTTCGGTGCCGAGGTCGATCAACAACGGACCCACCATTTTCAGCGAGTTCGGTAGCAAGGGCGGCAAGTCCCGTTTGCGGTATTCCTCTTCAAAAATGGTGCGCTGCTCGGCAGACCAGCCTGTACCACCGTATTCCTCGGGCCAATCGGGCGCGGCCCAGCCTTTTTCGTTCAGAATGGCTTGCCACGCCGCGCCTTGCTCAAATGGTGCAAAGGCGCTGGTAGTTTTACGCCCCGCTTCGCGGATCGCGTCCGTAGGGGCCGTGTCCAGATAGGCTGCCACCTCTTCCCAGAACGCGTCCATTTGCTCTTTGGTTTGGGTCGTCATCCTGCAATCCTCCTGAAGAAATTTGTCCGGAACGCGCCGGATTTACTTTTTGGTAAAGGCGGCGATACGCTCCGCCATGTCCGGGCCGATGCCGGCACTCTCCATCACCTCCCACTGCAATCCCGCATCCATCGGGCGCATGTCGGTTGCCTCAAGCAACTGCTTGTTGGCGGCATGGGAAAACGGGGACTTGGCGATGATGCGGGCAACAAGTCGCTCGATCTCGGCATCGAATTTATCAAGCGGCACCACATATTCGGCCAGCCCGATCCTCACCGCTTCATTGGCGTCGATCATATCTGCCGTGAACATCAACCGCTTGGCCGTGGCGATGCCGACCCGCCGGGGGAGCCGCTGGCTCATCCCCCAGACGGGGGTCAGGGCCCATTTGGCGTGGGTGTCACCGAAACGTGCGGTATCGGCCGCGACGATGAAATCAGCGGCCAGCGCCACTTCAAGCGCGCCTGTGTAGCAATGGCCATGTACCGCAGCGATCACCGGCTTTGGCAGCTTTTCCATCAGGCGCAAGGTCTCGGAGTGCCACCCCGCAGACGGCACATCCTCCCCTTCGGCAATATCGCCAAGGTCGTGGCCTGCCGAAAAACACTTGCCGGCACCGCGCAGGACAACGCAACGGATCGCGTCGTCATCGCGCAGATCAATGATATGCTGTCGCAGCTCCTTGAACAGCGAGACGGTCAGAGAATTCAACTTCTCCGGCCTGTTCAATGTCAGAACGGCCCACCCGTCCTTGTCCTCGCGAAGTACCAATTCAGACATTGTATTCTTCCCTTTTCCAAACCGTCGGGCCTCAAAGGCGGCGCTTACGCGACCAGTCGTGCAAGCCGTGTAGAGATGATGGACTCCGCGTCCGCCACGATGCGCGCAATCAGTGCCTCGCAGGTGGGGATGTCATTGATCAGCCCTTGCACCTGCCCCGCCCAGATCAATCCTCTGTCGAGATCGCCAGACATCAAGGCCTCGCGTCCTTTGATGCCGGAGACATAGGGTTGGACATCGCCAAATGCGGCACCCGGTTTCGACCCGATCTCGACCACCATGTCAGAGACCGAGTTCTTGGCGACGCGGCCCGTGTTTTTGAAACCTCGGAAAATCAGGTTGGTGTCCCGTTCCCCGTTCGTCACCATGAACTGTTTAACATTCTCATGGATCGGCGCTTCTACCGTTGCGCAGAACCGCGTTCCCATATTGATCCCGTCGGCCCCCAGGGCCAAAGCAGCGGCTAGCCCGCGGCCATCGCCGAACCCGCCTGACGCCAGCAAAGGCACATCAATCTGGTCAGCCGCAGCAGGGATCAGAACCAGACCGGGCACGTCATCTTCGCCCGGATGGCCCGCACATTCGAACCCGTCGATAGAGATGATATCGACACCCATCTTCACCGCCGAAAGCGCGTGACGGACCGATGTGCATTTATGCAGGATTGTAATGCCATGGGCCTTGAAATCCTCCACATGCTCTTGAGGCCGGCCGCCTGCGGTTTCTACGATCTTGACGCCTGCTTCGATGATTACACGGCGATAGTCGCTGTAAGGCGGCGGGTTCACCGATGGCAGCACGGTCAGGTTCACGCCGAACGGTTTATCCGTCATGGTCTTGCAGCGCTCGATCTCTGCCGCCAAAGCGTCAGGCGTCGGCTGGGTCAGGGCGGTCAGGATACCCAGCCCCCCGGCATTCGAAACCGCGGCAGCCATCTCGGCGGTGCCGACCCACATCATGCCACCCTGTACAATCGGGGTTTCAATTCCAAGCATCTTGGTGACGCGCGTATGAAGAGCCATCAGAGTATCTCCGCTTTTATAATGTTTGAATTCAGTCCGGACCAGACACGGGTCATTCGCCCTGCGCCTTTTTCCAATCCCGTTTGATCTTTTTGGCCAGCGACCATTTGTGCACTTCGGTCGGGCCGTCATAGATTCTGAACGCGCGCACTTCGCGGAACACCTGTTCGACGATCGTATCACCAGTCACGCCCTGCCCGCCCATCACCTGAACGCATCGGTCCGCGACCCGCATCAGCGCCTCGGACACAGCCACCTTAGTCACCGAACTTTCAACCGTACCCAACTCGCCGGTATCCAGCACGTCCGCGCACCAATAAACCATCTGCTCGGCCTGCTTAAGGTCGATCATATTCTCGGCCAGCATAAATCCGACGCCCTCGTGATCCACCAGCGGTTTGCCAAAAGCCATACGGCGGTTGGCATAGTCGCTCGCGATCTCATTGGCGCGGATCACCGCACCGAGCCAGCGCATGCAATGGGTCAGACGCGCTGGCGAAAGGCGCACCTGGGCATAGCGGAAACCTTCACCGCTTTCGCCAAGCATCTGGCTCGCAGGGACCCGCAGATTGTCGATGTTGATGACCGAATGTCCGCCAATCATGGAATCGTCGATGGTGTCCAGCACCCGCTCAATCCGGATCGCGGGATCAGGTAGATCGACAAGGAACATGCAGGCCCCATCCTCGGATTTTGCCATGACAATGCCAAGCCCCGCCCCATCAGCACCGGTGATCAGAGCCTTGCGCCCATTGATGACCCAGTGGTTCCCGTCCATCTTGCAGGTTGTCTGCATCATCATCGGGTCAGACCCAGCACCCCCCTCTGCCGCGGGCTCCGTCATGAAAAAGGCGGACCGCATCTTGCCTTCGACCATTGGCGCCAAAAACCGCTCTTTCATCTCGGCCGATCCGACCTTGCCCAGCAAATACATGTTGCCCTCGTCGGGCGCGCCCACGTTGCAAGCGACGGGACCAAGTGGCGACAGGCCCGACCGGATCAGCACGCATGCTGTTTCAAGATGCGTCAGGTGCGTGCCGTCCTCAAGGATATGGGGCGTCATCACCCCTGCCTGGCGGGCCGCGTCCTTCATCTCGTCGCCAAGCGCTTCCGTCGGACCGTGGCTGTTGCGCCGGTCATCCTTTTCATAAGGAACGATCTTTTCGCGAACGAAAGCCTCTACGCGGTCGGCGATTTCTAACGCCCGTTCAGACATCCGGCTGTTATCGAGAGTAAAAGTCATTTTCGGTAATCCAGTTCTTGTCATCAGAGCGGTGAGTCTGGGAGCTTTATGCTGCGCCAGCAAACTTTATGGCTCAGTTCCAGTATTCGTCCTTGAGCTTGCGTTTGGTCAGCTTGCCCGTCGGTGTGCGTGGCAAATCCTTGCGAAAGTCGATGCTTTTTGGCGTCTTGATGCGAGACAGCCGAGAGCGGCAGTATTCCATCAGTTCCTCTGCCTTTGCCGCCGACGGGGCGACGCCATCTTCAAGCTGCACGACCGCCTTTACCTCTTCGCCCATTTCCTCGTTGGGAATGCCAAACACCGCGACATCTGCAACGTCAGGATGGCAAGCAAGCAGATCTTCGGTTTCTTGCGGATAGATGTTCACGCCGCCGGAAATAATCGTGTACGACGCACGGTCTGTGAGAAAAAGAAACCCTTCCTCGTTCACATGGCCGACGTCACCCAGCGTGGAACACCCAAGACGCAGGTAAGCCTTGGCAGTCTTATCGGGATCTGCGCGATAGGAAAATTCGATACCGCTATCGAAATAGACATCGCCTATCTTTCCGACAGGCAGCTCCCTGTCGTTCTCATCGACCACAAGTATGTCACCAATCAGCGACCGCCCGACGGTGCCCGGATATTGCAGCCAGTCCTCCGAAGTTGAGACGGTCACGCCGTTGGCCTCGGAACCTGCGTAATATTCGATCAGGATCGGACCAACCCAATCCAGCATCTGCCTCTTGATTTCTTGCGGGCAAGGTGCAGCCGCGTGGAAAATCACCTTAAGCGAGGATAGGTGATACGCCTCGCGCTCAGCACGGGGTAAACGGAGCATCCGCACAAACATCGTTGGCACAACCTGAGTATGCGTTACCTGATGTTGATCGATCAGTCGCAGCATTTCGCTGGCGTCGAACCGCTCCATGATAATTGACTTGCCACCCAGCATGACCGCCATCATCGATGTGCGCAAAGGGGCTGCATGATACAGGGGGGCCGGCGACAGATAGACGCTCCGGTCATTCATATTCGCCATCGTTTCACACAGCACCGTCATCAGCGGCGGGATCACCGTATCAATGGGCTGGCGGGTAAATTCAC
>Ga0207890_1000103_pt1 | contig 39132 bp, 41 predicted proteins | sample LinPmetageLP48_FD_184059 | JGI IMG/M metagenome (GOLD analysis project Ga0207890, IMG submission 184059) | Marine viral communities from the Pacific Ocean - LP-48 (SPAdes) | ecosystem: Environmental > Aquatic > Marine > Oceanic | place: Pacific Ocean | collected 2011-06-13 | reverse complement strand
TAGTAGTTTTTATCGTTCTTTATAGAACAAAAGAGTAATCAAGTTAAATATATAGTTATGGAAAATCCAATTAACGAAAAAGAGTGGACAGAGTTTGAGGACGACCTCCACTTTGATCTGGACTTTAATTCACAAGTCGTTTATCAGTCTATGGAGATACACGAAGACTACTCCGACTATGGAGGATCGGCAGACCAAGTATCTGTAAGAGTTATAGATGTTGCTGTGAAGATCAGCGTAGGTGAAGAAAAAATGATTGTTCCTGTAAGAACATCTTTTAAGAAAGAGCTTAGAGAGATGTTAGAAGAGTATCTAACAAATCAAGTTAGAGGAGATTATTGATTGAGACCAAGTCTTAGTCTGTTGCTGTCTATGGTACGTTTGTGGTTAGACGAGAGGTTCGATTCCTCTGACAGCTCAACGCATGGTGCGTTAATAACCAATAAATTAAATTAAATTAAAAATTATGGGACGTTATTATAGTGGTGACATAGAAGGCAAGTTTATGTTTGCAGTTCAATCAAGTCAATCTGGCGAAAGATTTGGAGCAGTTGAAGAAGAATCGGTATACACTCCATACATAGTGTATAGAGAAAATTATTCTGAAATCCAGCAAGAGCTCGATGATATAGTTAGCACAGGATCAGTTAAGAAGGTTGATGACTTTTTTGATGAACTAAGCAAGAATGGAGGTAGGGGCTACAACGATTCTGATTTGGAAGAGGCGGGTATTTTAAAAGATGATATGTCGCAGTGGGCTGACCATAGACTAGGTAAACAAATCAAGGATTGGTTTGATAACAATCCTGATGAAGATGAATTAAGATTTGAAGCAGAGCTATGAGTAATAAAAATGAAATGAATCAGTTTATCCGTATAGCTATGGCTAGGATCAGATCGATTTATAAGTTCAAGCCCCAACGAAGGGCAATAGCGAGTAGGATGTATGTTAAATGGTTAAAATTAAAAAAATGAAACAATTTAGATTATTGTTCGCACCGACGTTGCGAAATTCAATAGCCGTCAGAGAGTGTGTGATGGTGAGAAAAGCAGAAAGCATGAGTCAGTTGGTACAAGAGGAATTTACAGTTCCAAATCCATTGGAGTGGACTCTTGAAAACATCGAGGAGATATGAGGGATATTATTCAGCAGACAAAAGACTGCGAAAAGCAGTTTCCAGAAACATCGCAAGCCTTCAAAGATATGCTTGGCGAGATGTACGACACCTTCTGTGGAAAGATGCTCGACTATGGTTCTAGCAACATTGCTTTAGGTCGAGACCTGTCAGACGAGGACAACAAGAAGATGTCCTTAATGGGTATCTGGTTTAGGTCAAATGACAAGATGGCAAGGATAGAGAATATTGTTAATAAATCCAATGTTCCTAACCACGAATCTTTGCATGATAGCTATCTAGATTTGGCTAACTATAGCGTTATTGCTACGATTGTCAAGAATGAAAAGTGGGGAAAATAAACTTGGTCATGAAGTTAATAACCCTTAGATTTGTATAACAATTTAATTAAATAAGATGCATAAATTCAATAATGAGAATCCTGTAGAGGAGAAGCCAATAGAGGTCATTCGAGACCTGTTTACTCTTTTTGGAGAGATAATAAGCAAAGAAAATGTTTAGTATTGATCAGCTTTGGGATCAAGCCATCAAGGATGGAAATTCCGCAAGACTAGATGCGGGCGAAACAGAGTCCTTAATTTCTTGGGGCGTAAAGTTCAAGCGTTATTTAGATTGGAACCAAGAATATTGTTATGAGCTCATTGTTGCGTATGAGGGTGACATGTATAAAAAACTACCAGAGCTACACGAACACGTACTTAAAGAGTATGGGTGGAAAAAGGGTGTGTTGTCCCTTGCTTTAGCTAGGTGTAATGACAAGATCAGAACATACAAGGCTAGAATTAGAAACGTAGACGGAACACCTAAAGCTGACAACAAGAAGTATATAGACACCGCTTCTCGAGCTTTAGAAAACGCAATAAATAAATCACAATCAATTCAATTAAAAATCAATAATTATGAGTAATACTAAATCTGTTTTTCAGACGCTATCTGAGGTTAGTGTCAAATCTAAAATTGAACGCAAGGGTAACCTTGATTATTTGTCTTGGGCAAATGCATGGTCAATGCTTAAAAAACTATATCCCAATGCCCAGCGAGTGGTTTACGAAGACCCCAGCACTGGACTTAATTTTTTTACTGATGGCAGAACAGCTTATGTTAAGGTCGGGATTGTTGTTAAGGACATTGAGCATATTGACTACCTTCCAGTAATGGATTATCGTAATAGTGCGATATCTATAGAGAAGGTTACGAGCTTTGAGGTAAACAAGACTATTCAGCGTTCAACTGCTAAAGCTATTGCTTTACATGGTTTGGGATTGTCATTGTGGAGTGGTGAAGACATTCCTGTTACTACAGAAACAAAAAAGGAAGACAGCAAGCTGAAGGTGATCACTCTTGATGTAGACGACGACAACTACAATAACCTAGTCATCCCTTTTATTAAAAAGAACGTGGAGCTCGGTCTTGAAGAAATTGTCAAAAGACTTAAGACTAAGTACAAAATAAAGTCTAGTGTTGTCAAAGATTTAGATTCTAAACTTGAAGAGTTCTTAAATGACAAGTAAGATGGAAGATGTCCTCGCCTCGCTTGGAGACGACTCTAAATACTATGGAGAGTATGGTCAGCAGTTCTTATCCAACTCTGACATTGGAACTCTTTTGAACAACCCCAAAGAGTTTAGAAAGCCACGCCCAGAATCCAAACCTCTATTGGAGGGTAGGTATTTTCACACAGCAATACTAGAGCCAGATAAGTTGAAGAACTTTACTCTAGTAGATTGTGCCTCTAGAAACACAAAGCTTTACAAGGAGGCGATAGAGGAGAGTGGTGAAGAGATGCTTATGCTCACTAAAGAAGCTGAGGAGATTGATTCATTGACCAAGAGTATGATAGGCAACTATTCTTTTTACGAGTCTATCTATGCTGAGGGCAACGAGTTTGAAACTCCAGGCATTCAAGAAATCAAGGGCCATATGTGGAAAGGTAAGTGTGATATTATTATGCACAAGGACGAAGTCCTAATCGACCTCAAGACTACTGGAAAGCTCGATGATTTCCGTTTTTCAGCTAAGCGCTATAATTATGATAGCCAATGCTTTATATATGAGAGAATTTTTGGAAAGCCTATGATCTTTTACGTTATTGAGAAAGGCACACACCGACTTGGTAAGTATACACCATCGGTGGATTTTATCAGAGGCGGAGAGCAAAAGCTTGAGAGAGCTTTGGAGGTGTACGGCAAGTTCTTTGCTGAAGACGCACCTGAAAATGTAGACAATTATTTTATTTCGGAAGTATTGTAGGGAGTGCCCACCTCTACAATCATTATATAAATGGGCATAAATTATATTAATATGGCAGAAGATAAAATATTTGCTGATGGATTTCTTTTTAAGAAAAGAGAGTCTGCGCCCGAATGGGTCGTTGGTTCTATAAGCGTTAAGGTTGATGAGGCGATTGGCTTTTTAACATCTAACGCTAAGAACGGATGGGTAAACTTAAATGTCAATCAATCTCGTGGTGGTAAATACTACATTGAGTTGGATACATTTGTTCCCAAGAAGCAAGAACCCAGTTCTACTAAAGAAAAAGAAGTAGACCTACCATTCTAATTTATGGGGGGTGTTTAAACACCCCCCTTTTAAAAAATTAATTATTATGCATGAAGGAATAATAACCATATTCAGAAACATCAAGGAGACAGAACAACCTTTCTTCAGGGCCGTGGATGCAATCCTTGAAAGAATCCGCAACGGATCATCCAAAGACCTGATCAAAAACATCAGAGCTCTAAAGGATAAGTCAAAAATTAACGAGCTAAAGCAAGAATTACCCGCAATTTGTTTCTCTGGCAAGTTTACCAAGCGATCTGACGGCTCTATAGCCTCACATAGTGGCTTTGTGTGCTTAGATTTCGATGGATACGCTAAGCAAAAGGAGCTTTTAGAACAAAAAGAGGTGCTTTCTAAGAATAAATATGTGTATTCAGTCTTTATCAGCCCTTCTGGAAAGGGATTAAAGGCGTTAGTGAAAATACCTCAAGACATTGATAATCACAGGAATTACTTCAACTCCTTAGAAAATCACTTTAAGTCGGAACACTTCGATAAAACCAGTAAAAACATCTCTAGGGTCTGTTATGAGTCTTACGACCCCTTGATTTATATCAATGCCACGTCAAGTGTCTGGACGAGTCTTGAGGAGCAGACCTACGAGGAGCTCGACAAGTACAGAGACAGGCCTACCATCCCTATTACTGACGAGAATAAGATTGTAGACATACTACTAAAGTGGTGGGACAAGAAATACCCTATGGTTGAGGGTCAAAGGAATCACAACCTGTATGTCCTCGCCGCAGCTCTCAACGATTTTGGTGTCAATAAGTCTTTGGCTGAGTATGTCACCTCCAACTATCAGACAAAGTCTTTCCCTCTGTCTGAAATTAAAAGAACTATTGATAGTGCATACGCTCAATCTCAGAAGTTCGGCAGTCGCTACTACGAGGATGAGGAAAAGCTCTTTCAGATAAAGACAAAGCTCAGAGGTGGAGTGCCAAAAAAAGAAATCCGTCATCAATTAGAAGAGTCCAATGTGGATGGCGGGATAATCGACTCAGTGATTTCTAGAATTGAGGAGGAACAATCGAGTCAAAAGTTTTGGACTAAGTCAGATAAGGGCACTGTTAAGATAGTTCACATACTGTTTAAACAGTTCCTTGAAGACAATGGGTTTTATAAATACAACCCAGAGGGCAGTAAGAACTATGTGTTTGTGAGGGTAACGAACAACCTTATTGACCACGCTTCGGACAAAGAGATTAAAGACTATATACTAAACTATCTTTTAGATTTAGAGGATGCGTTGATTTATAATTACTTTGCTGACAACACAAGATTTTTTAGGGAAGACTTCTTGACCCTTTTGTCCTCTATAGATGTCTACTTCATTGCCGACACCAAAAATTCGTGCTACTTGTACTACAAGAACTGCGCCCTAAAGGTTACGAATCAAGAAATCACAAGCATAGACTACATTGACCTCGGTGGCTACGTATGGAAAGACCATGTGATTGACAGGAATTTTGATGTTGAAGAAGTCAAGCACTGTGATTTTAAGCAATTTGTTGAAAACATATCTGCCCAAGACGTAAAGAGAATCAAAAGTGTGGAGAGCACTCTTGGTTTTTTGATGCATGGGTATAAAGATTTGTCATTTTGCCCCGCAGTAATAATTAATGACGAGGAAATATCAGCCGATCCAGAAGGAGGGACAGGTAAGGGCCTTTTAATGAACGCACTGTCGCAGATGAAGAAGGTAGTGGTCATTGACGGAAAGGCTTTTACTTTTGAGAGATCGTTTGCATATCAGTTGGTCTCGGCAGACACTCAGATACTTTGTTTTGACGATGTCAAAAAGCACTTTGATTTTGAAAGGTTGTTTTCTGTAGTCACTGAAGGACTAACCTTGGAGAAAAAAAACAAGGACGCAATCAAGATTCCTTTTGATCGTTCTCCGAAGGTTGCAATTACAACTAATTACGCAATAAAGGGCTCTGGAAATTCTTTTAAAAGAAGGAAGTGGGATCTTGAGCTGACTCAATACTATAACAAAACATTTACTCCCCTTGATGAATTTAAGAAATTAATGTTCGGTGATTGGGACGATAAAGAGTGGGGGCAGTTTGATAATTACATGATTAACTGTTTAAAATCTTACTTGACAACAGGATTAGTGAAAAGTAATTTAGTAAATGCTAAAAAGAAAAAATTAATTCAAGAAGCAGGTGAAGACTTTGTTGATTGGTGTGGCGTAATTAATGATGCTTCTGAATCAGAATATATTTTAAAACTTGACACTAGAGAGAAAGTATACAAGAATGATTTATATCACGACTTTATTCAAGATTATCCTGACTATTCCAAGGGGGGTAAGATGACTATTTCTAGGTCTAAGTTCAACAAGAATATTGTTGCTTACTGTGATTACAGAACAGGCGTAGATCCTGTGGACGGAAGAGATAGCAAGGGGAGATGGATTAGATGTAGAAATAAACATGAGCTAGAAAAGGAAACTAAATTTGAATTTTAATCTATATAATTATGAAAACAATAAATCAAATCGACAGAATCGCATCAAAGCTGATCATACTTCAACAATGTCAGCTTGAAATTATGGATGAATTAAAGGAGACTCCTTTGTATCGTCAAGACATAAAGTTTCATGTCAACAAGCTGGAGTCTCTACTTGAGGATTTTTTAAAGAAAGCTTTAAATCAATTAGATAGTGACGAAAAAGAAGACTCTTTTGTCACCCTTCAGAAGGGTGTATCGAAAATTGTGGAATCAACTTTAGAAGAGTTGTTCATAGAGTCGGCTCGTGTTAGAGCTTAGACCCTATCAAAAAGATATTATCGACAAGGGGTCTTCTGTTCTTTTGCGGAAAGGTTTTGTTTATCTAGCAATGGAGGTTAGAACCGGGAAAACTTTAACGAGTCTAGGTATTGCTCAAAAACTAGGAGCCAAGAATGTTTTGTTCTTAACTAAAAAAAAGGCTATATCTAGTATTGAACATGACTATAGCCTCCTTAATCCTGAATATAATATATCTGTAATTAATTATGAGAGTATGCATAAGCTCCCAAATATAAAATGGGACATTATAATTGCTGACGAGGCTCATGGTATGGGTGCATTCCCAAAGCCCAGCAAGAGGGCAAAGGATTTAAATAAACTAATTTATAGGACAAAAGCGAGGGTAATACTTTTGTCTGGAACCCCAACCCCAGAGTCTTATAGTCAAATGTATCATCAAGTATATGGGATTGCTAACAACCCTTTCTCTAAGTACAGAAACTTCTATGCCTTTGCTCAAGACTATGTAAAATTAACTTCAAAACGTATAAACGGATACGAAATCAAGGATTATGGGGGTGGGTTAAGGCATATTTTAGACGTTATGGCCCCCTACACCATCTCATATAGCCAAGAGGAGGCAGGATTTGTCGTAGAGACCACAGAAAAGGTACTTGAAGTATCACTTCAACCCTACACTTATGCTATTATGAATCAATTAAAGGCAAAATTAGTGGTTGAAGGTAAGGAGGAGGTTATTTTGGCAGACACCGCAGTTAAGTTAATGATGAAGATTCACCAGTTATCTTCTGGGACAGTCAAGTTTGAAAGCGGAAACTCTAAAGTGATAGATGATACAAAGGCTAGGTTCATAAAAGATAAGTTCACCAATCAAAAGATAGGCATATTCTACAAGTTCAAGGAAGAACTCAACGCTTTAAAGTCTGTATTTAAAGATAAGTTGACTGAGTCTGTAGAGGAGTTTGACACCACAGACAAGTCTATCGCCTTACAGATTGTGTCTGGTCGAGAGGGTATTTCTTTACGGATGGCAGAGTCTTTAGTGTATTACAACATTGACTTTAGTGCCACAAGCTACTGGCAATCAAGAGATAGGATGACGACCAAAGATCGATTAAGAAATAATGTGTATTGGATTTTTGCCAAGGGAGGTATTGAATCAGACATATATAAGGCTGTAACAAAAAAGAAGGACTACACCTTGAGTCACTTCAAAAGAGATTTGTTAAATTTACAAGCATGACAGAACAAGCAATACAGAACAAAAGAATCAAACAGCTTGAAGCTGATGGCTATTATGTTCTGAAGCTGATTAAGACTAATAAGAATGGTATTCCAGACTTGATTGCAATTCCTGCAGATTGTGGCGTGATATTCTCAGAGGTCAAAACTCCAAAGGGAAAGCTTTCTGTTTTGCAAGAGTACAGACTAAAAGAACTAGAGAACCATGGCATTACTACAGAGGTCTTCAGAGGATAGGGGATATATAATAGACGACGAGTTTCTGCTCCAGGTAAAGTCGTATAGCTTACACCTGATAGTTAGAATCGCGAAGTTCTTAGATAGGACAATATCTCAAATTAAATATAATGATTACGAGATACAAACGCTAGGTTGTGTTATTGATGACAACCCAGACAACCCCTTTTACTTTACTGTAGAAGTATACAAAGATGATTCGGGAATGGTTACTTTTTATAACCTAAAAGAAATATATTTAGATAACTACTTAGATTTAATTAATTCAAATTGCTACTTAGATGAAAGAATGGGATAACACAGAGGCTATTGTAAACAAAGTCTTTGGCTTAAAGCTAGTTACGGAAACTCGTCAGCGACCTTATGTCGAGGCAAGAGCCGTGTTTTATAAGCTCATGAGAGATGTTTATAAAAAACACTTACAGACGATTGGGAAAAAGACAAACAGAACTCACGCATCTGTAATAAATGGAGTTAAAAACGCTAGAGATTGGATAGAGATAGACAATTGTTTTAGGAACAAATACAACGAAGCTTTGAGTTTGGTTGACTCTTATAACAAGACATTTGAGGCGTATCTTCCTGAAGATGAATTAGCTGAACAAAACTTTTTATTAAAACAAAAAATAAAATTATTAACTTTGCAAGTGAATGTTCTTCAAAAAAGCATAGACGCAATGGAACACAAGGGGCAACCTTTTAAAGATTTATTCAATAGAATAGAGCATCAATTTAGTGATGATTCAGAGCTTGCCAATGGTTTAATTAATAAATTTCTTAATGGAATATCTGTTTGAAAATATCGAAGAAGTGCTAGAAAAAAGATGGTGTAGTAAATGTAAGATTGACTACTTACTGCATGTAGACGCCATCATGTATACCAACTTAGGAACTGACTCTACTGATGCAGATAGAGACAGAGTAAAGAGAAAGTCAAGAAAAATTTACAATAATATTAAAAAAATAGATAGGGAAATTGGAGAAAGATTCTTATCTTCAATGGATAAATTGTAACACAATGCCTTTTAGCCGTTTAGTAAACCCTCAAGTGATATACATTAACACGTTAATGAAGGAGCTAAACTCTTTGAATGACGACCTGTACGAGTCTTTAATGGACTCAGAGCCAGATAACGCAAGAGCAACGGCTAAAGCTCTTGTGAGTCGCCTAGAGGATGTTATACAAACACTAGAGCGTGGGTAGGAAGTTTGAGGGTACGACCCGGCTGAGGCTAAAAGAAGATGAGCATAAATTAATTATGGATCATCGCGCATTAAAAGAAGAGTGTGAGGCTGTAGGCGTGCCTCTTAATAATGTAAATCATTACTGGTATAAAGGCAAAAGCTTTTCTCTTCATGTAAAGAATGATGGTGTATCATACCAAGAGATAAGAGAAGACCTACTAAAAGAACTCAAAGCCTACTCCCCTAAATACAAGAAGATAGAGAGGAAAAAGTCTTCGGATCCACATTGCTTAGTAATAGACCCTGCAGACATACATATAGGAAAGCTATGTGATTCCTTTGAAAGCGGTGAGGATTATAATTCTCAAATCGCGGTCTCTAGAGTTATAGAGGGAGTACAAGGTATACTTGACAAGGCTTCTGGTTTTAATATAGACAAGATTGTGTTCATCGGAGGCAATGACATTCTTCACATCGATACGCCTAAGAGGGCAACCACCGCAGGGACACCTCAAGACACGGATGGGATGTGGTACAGTAACTTTCTTATTGCAAAAAAATTATACGTGGAAGTTATAGAGCATCTTCTAGGTGTTGCTGATGTTCACTTTGTATACAACCCCTCCAATCATGACTATACAAATGGCTTCTTTTTAGCTGACGTTATACAGAGCTGGTTCAGAGCAAGCCCAAACATTAAGTTTGATTGCTCTATTGCTCACAGAAAATATTTACAATACCACAACAACCTTATAGGAACTACTCATGGCGATGGCGCAAAGTCTCAAGACTTACCACTGCTAATGGCTCAAGAGTCTCCAGGTTCATGGTCAGAAACTAAGCATAGATATGTCTATACACACCACGTTCACCACAAGGTATCTAAAGACTACATAGGAGTCACTGTAGAGAGCTTAAGGAGTCCAAGTGGCACAGACTCATGGCATCATAGAAATGGATACCAGCACGCGCCTAAAGCTGTGGAGGGATTTATTCACCACCCAGAACACGGGCAAGTTGCTCGACTAACTCACTTGTTTTAATATGAAAAAGAATTTAAGGGTTTTGTTATTAATCGGAATTAATATATTATTTTGGCTCTCTCTAATACGGCTTTGCTCAAAAGTCTTTGAATAATTAAATTAAATACAATGGAAGAAGCAATTGACGTTTTATATAATAGATATAAGACCTATGGTTATGTAACAGATGAGGATGTTGATCGGTTAAAGAAAAAGTATAATGAACTTCACCCTAAAGTAATCAACTCTATAAAGTACGTCCAGACAACTACGTGAAGTACATAGTAAGGTATATGCTGTACAGACAACTAGACCCTAAAGCTTATTGGGAATTAAGGGAAAAAACTTTTGAAGACAAAGAAGATGCTAGTATCTTCATATCTAATATAAGTGAAAATGTCGCTGTTAAAAATATTTCTATTCAACCCGTTCCTTAAAGATATTGACTTTGCATCGGCTGTACCGCAGTTCGGGGATATATATTAGGAGTTCAGCGATGAACTGTATGCTGATGTAAAAATAAAGAGGGAGCGTTTAAACGCTCCCTTTTTTAATTAAAAAAACTATTTCTAGACTTTTTAGACCTAGACTTCCCAGAGCCAAAGAAACTACTGCCTGATCCAGACCTTTTTGATCGTTTAGGAGGGGCTTTGTAATTATACTCAAGGTCTTTCATTTCCCTCTTCCTTCTAGCTTCTTCTTTCTTTTCCTCTTTAATCGCCTCTCTTTCTTTATAGCCTTCGGACTGAGAGCCAAATGTTCTTTCCCATAAGCCCCTATCATACCTTTTCATATCGGTCTCGTTGTCATACTGACCCAGCTTCTCTTTCTTTATCTGAGAATCAGATTTAGGTTGAGGTCTATACGAAGAACTAATACCAAGTACGTCGTATATGTTTTCTTCACTAAAGTCTCCTTGGAAAAAGTTTGAAAGTCCAATAAATGGATCAAATTGAACCCCTAACGTAATCTCAACTAGAACCCTTACAGCGCTACTTAAAGACTTAGACTGACCATCCTCCTTCTCTTTCTTTGACAGCTTAGCTAGCTTATTAATTTTTCTTAATACTGAAGCAAAAGGATTTACTACATTATCAACTGGCCTACCCCCCTTTCCGGTCATCTTATTTACGGCCTCTTCGGCAGAAGCTCCGAAATAAGGAATCTGATATATAAGATTAAGACCTATCATTGCTTCCTTCATCTTAGCTAAGGCCTCTTCCCTATCTTCATCTTCACCTTTAATAAACTTAGCTATGTTGGCCGCCAATGCAAACATTACGTTAGCTACTCCAAGATTAAGAACAAGACCCCTAACGCTTTTAGCCGATGGATTCTCTCTCTTGCTTACCGACCTTAATATATTGGTTGTTGATTGCATAACCTTATTCATCTGCAAGAATAGCGTGCTCCCGAACATGGTAAAACCCCGAACTAAAGAGTTGCTATTCATCTGTAAAGGTATCTTATCAGTGCTTCGTCTTGATTGCTGAGTGGCATTGTAGTCCTCAAACTTTGCAAGAGCATCAGCCTCACTCATTCCATTAGCGATATCTCTATTGTAGTTAATCATATAGCCCATAACTCCAAGTATGTCACCAAGGACAGTAGGACTACCAGCCGCGGCTTTTAAAATTTTAAAAGCTTTATTTTTTTGTGATTGAGATGCGGGCTTATAAGTTACTGAACCTGTCTCAAGACCGTATACATCTCCTTCTAGACCTTTAAGTAGACGTTCCTTAAACATTGGAGACATATTCCAAGCTTTTTTTATTTGTGAAGGCATCGTAACTGCAACTTTAGCTCCGTCAACCATAAACATTAGAAGGTCAAGGCCTGGAATTTTTGATTTCCCCTTGCCTCTGTACGAGTAATCCTCAAAAGCGTTTACAAAAGACGTAGACTGCTTTAGGATTTGTACAGCTTTAAAGGCTAGAGCAAACCCTGTGTACTTAGTCATTAATCTATCGACAATGTTTGACTGAATTGCAGACTTTCCTCCATTAGGATTAACAGCGAAGTTTATTGCATTCTTTACAGCGCTGTTAAGACCGCTCTCGTTTAGCAGGGTATTAACAGACTTAAACTTAAATATAGAGTTCATCTTCTTAACCCCCTTAGCGTATGCCTTATACCTCTCGATAGTCTCAAAGTGATTTTCAAGAGTTGAGGTAAAGTCTGAGCCTCTAAGGTCTACATCTCCCGTTAGGTCAATCCTCTCTTTTAAAGCGGGAGCGGTCTGGGCATTAAACACACCGCTAAAGTCTCCATTCTCTAGTAAGTCAGCATTAACTTTAGTTTGAATGGTTTGAGTTGGAAAGTAGTCATCCACATACCCTAGGTTTACATTATTAACATCAGAGTAAACCTCATTAGTTTTTTCAAAGTATTCTGTGCTTAAGTATTCTACAGTCTTGTTAACAAACTCAACTACTTCTTTGCCTAGAATAGCTTCAATTTCCTTTAGTTTCTTATCAGTAAGCCCTTGAGCGAGTAGCTTTTTACGTTGAATTTCATTCTTACTAAGGGCATATAGCCTCATAAGTTGGTCTGCATTAAACTCGGTGCTAGAAAGAGATACGCCTCTTGAAGTCTTAAGGCCTGTTATTTTATGGACACCTGTAGCGAGTTTTCTTTTAATATCCTTATAGCTGTTTATACCGTCAATAGTCTTTGCTATTTCGTCCATCTTGGATCGAGTTCCTTGAAGCCCCTTGGTGTACGCACTCTCCATCCTATTGAGGGCGTCGTATACATTCTTTTTGAAAAATGAACCAGCCTTATCAAGGCCGTTGGCAAGTGTACCCAAGTGCTTTAAGTTATTACCTATAGATTGAATCATCTTTCCCACCTTAGTATAAGAAAACTCCTTAGCGTATTTATTTATAGCATCACCTAGACCTTCGCCAAATAATTTAATGCGCCTAGCATCTCTATCAGCATCTAGTTGATTTTTATCCTTTGGTTTGCCGTCGTCAAAAAGCTCCGAGTAGCCATCCTCAATATTTTTGTCAGCTTGATTCTGAACTTCTCTAACTTCAGCCCTGAACGCATCAAGTTTTTTCTTAAGCTCCAAGCGGCCACCCTCTTGACCTCTTTTAACGTCTTCGAGCAATTGCTCAACCTGCTCAAGGCTCATGTCTCTAAGGCCATCTACAGACTCAAATATCTCTGAAGCATATAGCTGAGACTTTTCTTTATTTGTTAATTCTGAAAACTCTTTCTGTAGTATTGTGTCAATATCAGGAAATAAAGATTCCTTTATGCTTTCAGAATCAATCTTCACGGGTTTGCCATTTACCTTTGCAAGAACCTTATTCAGCACAGTCTTCATGACCTCAAAGAACTGCTGGCTGTCAGCGTCTACAGACTTTGATTTCTTTGCAGATTTAGAAACTCTTTTAAGAATATTATTTATTAAAGTATTCTTGTATTTACTTTCAGACTTATTGTATACACTGGCCATGTAATCCATAAAGCTATTTATAGACGAATCGTTAAGGACATCAACCTTGGCAAGTCTATTTAATATCCTTTGAGCCTGCCCGTTTGTTATAGAGCCCTTCTTAACTAGAGCCTTAACATTTTCAGTTACTAAATTAGTAGCTTCTTTTATGGCTTGTTGTGCAGTCTTAGCTCCTTCTTGTAGATCATTTAGTCTCTTAATGTATAATTTTTTATCTGTTGTTGTTATCTCCTTACCAAAGTTAGAATCAAGAGACGCTTTAGATGGTGAAGCTTTTTCCTTTAAGCCAAACTCTTTTCTAAGCTCTCTTACAGCCTGCTCTCTTACAATATCAGTTGATTCTTTATAGACTTTAGAGTTCTTTAAAAGCTTAAGTGCGCTAGGGAATACATCTTTAATGTTTACAATTTTTGTAGATCCCCTAGAAGGGAATGCGGACATTTTGTTTTTATAATTATTTTTTGCTTTAACTGTTATTCTTTTTATAAGATTGTCTATCTGTTTTTTTACGCTATCAGAACCAGGGACAAGGTCTTCTGTTATTTTGGCTTTTGTATCAGCCTCGATACCTGCCATTGCTTCAGACACAACATCAGATTCAAATCCTCTTTTTTCTAGCACTGCCTTTATAGCTATTTCGGAGTAACCAAGACCTCTTGCTTTCTCTACAAATGTTCTTACCTCCTCGTCAGATGAGTCTGTCATTAACTGAAGTGCGTCACTTAAGCCTTTAGCTTCAGCTCCAGCAAATACTTCGTTACCAGACAGCAGGTCTACATTAACACCTTTAAGAAATTCACTAAGAGTTATATTCTCTAACTGATCAGGTGAGTATTCAGACAACCCAGTCATGTTTTTAACAAAAGAATACAAGTCTTGTAGCCAAGTTTTAAAACTTATTTTTTGAGCTGCGGTAACAAAAGCTTCTCCTTGATCTCCAATTGCAGTAGCTAAGGCCTCTTCTAGTATATATGCGTCTATAGTTTCTTGACTAGCACCGTCTTTAAGCATTTGCTTTACAACCCTCTTATACTCTGGGCTTTCTTTAATCTGTGTCTCATACGCAGTACCTTTTATAAGACTCATTCCCTTTTTAAAAAGCTCAGGCTTGGCCTCTTTAGCTACGTTAAGCCATATATGACCAAACTCATGTATGGGTGTGTTGAAGTTTTCTAGACCTGGGTTTAAGTATAGTTTACCATTCATTACAGCGCCATAAACCTTTTGACTTTTTGTCGATAAGGATTTAGAGTTTAGGTCTTTAGTCAAAGCATCAAAGTCTTCTTGACTAGACATTACTTCTACGTTAGGAAACGCTCTTTGAAGAAGGCTCACAAACTTTTTATACGTGGTTGTTTCAGGAGATGATAATTTTCTAGACTGACTAGCGCTCATAGAAGCGCTTCTCATTTCATTTGCTTTAGCCTCTTTAGATGTGACATTTCTTTTTGAAGCAGGCTTAGTTTTTGTGGCAGCAACTTTTTTCTTTACTAGCCCAGCGGCTTTAGCATTAAGGGAGCTCATTGAAGACTTATACATATTCCAAAAAGGAACAGTCTCTTTTAGTAAGCCAACAGCTTTTCCTCTTATGTATACTGGGTAGTTTTCATGCTTAGGAAGTCCTTCTGATTCTTGCTGCTCTCTTGTTAGTATAGCTTCGCTAGCCGTCTCTTTAGTTATTGGGTTCCCTTGTTTGTCAGTCACCTGAAGAACTGTTGTTAGTGCCCCTGCGGGTAGATCTGACGCAAACTGTTCTACATTTAAATCTCGTATATCCTCAATAGTAACTTGATTCTGCTGAAGTATTACTCCTAATTCAGTTTCAGCTTTTACATCTCTTGAAGGAACAAGTTTTTTCATTATATCGGCCTTAGTATCTACATCAAGATCACCTATAAGAGACATCATTTCATTAATGTTTTTTGCGCTATTTGCAATACCTCTTACTTTTTCTACAGAACTTTTTTTGAATTCTTGAGTTTTAAGTTTCTCACTCATTAAATCAAAAACTTTATCTTGAGTATCGCTGTCCAGTCCGTTTACAGACTCTACAAAAGTTTCTAGTATAGCAATATTTGAGTCTACAGCGCTAGGGCTCATGTTGTACACCACAGAAAAATCTGAGTTTATAGCGCCATCAATTATTCTTTTAGCCGCAACTTTGTCAATAGAAGCCCAGGCAACTTTACCAAACAACTCATCCATCATAGGGAAGAAAGGGCCTCCCATTCTCTTTAATGTTTTATTACCTACTTTAACTTCACCCACTTTTAGCTGATCTGCCATGACTAGGTTAACTCTTTTACCAATAAGCTCACTCAGTCCCATCCTCTTTACTTTAGCTGCTAGTTTTGAGTTTTCTTTAACATCTATCTGATAAGTTTTTACGTTGGGCGCTGGATTGGTTGCGTCAAACACCTCTTCTTCTAGCTTGGTTTGATTTGCAGGATCCTCCATCATCTTAACCGCCTCTTGAACCAAGGCGGTTTTTTTCTTTTTAGGAGTAACTTCAGTATCTAATTGAAGCTGAGCGTCCACATTGTTATTTGCTTGTTCAGGAAGAGCCTGCTCTAAGCTTTCTATCTCTGCTTGAATCTCAGGCGTCGTCTCGACTTGGGCTTCCCCGATGGGCTCTGTGAATTCTTGCTCAACTTCTTCTGTAACGGTTTGTTCTTGGGTGTCTCCTTCTCCCATTGTTTCGCTAACTGTGGTTTGTTCTTGTACATCCACGCTCTCTGTGCTTGACTCTTGAATGGCATCGCTGTCTTCTTTTAATTTTGCTTTGTTTATTTCACTTTGAGATCTTAGCCTTTCTTTCCTTTCTTCCGTCTGGTTTTTAAGCTCAGGGTCATTCTTGACATCAAATGTTGTTCCTGCAAAAGACTTGTCGTCCGCATTTAAAGACTCAGTATAAATATCTAAGCCAACCTGTTCTCCGTTTATAAAATACTGAGCAGGCTTAACTAGCTTTCCATAAGCATATGTAAGAGGAGCCTTACCAGCTCCCCCTATAGTCTCAAAACCTATTTCTCTGGCGTCTAAGTCTTGACCTGCAAAAAGCCTTGCCGCAGTCTCTCCTACACCACCTCCGACACTCTCTGCTCCTAGAGCAACAGCCGCTCTCTTTCCTTTGCCCGCACCTTTTGCTGCTAGCTTTCCAATATACTTGCCTCCAAGCCCAGCAGAATATCTGTCTATTATACCAATAATAGCGCCTCTTCCTGCAGACTTTGTTCTGATCCGACGTAGGGCGTCGGCATCATTAAGAACAATACTAATATTTTCTTTATTAAAATCTAAGCCTTTAGCCTCTACTTCTTCTCTTAAGAACTCTGCAAAAGATATTCCTGTCTCTAGTGCGGCTCCAGACGCGCCAAAAGCAAAAGGCAATGATGAAATAGCTCCACCAATAGCACCTGGGATTGCGCCTATGCCACCAAAAGCAGATCCGCCTACAGCTCCAGCAGTAGCTCCAGTTCCTACTGTTGCTCCAACAGCTCCAGCTGAAGCTTTGTTAACCATTTGTGCTGTTGTCTGTGCAGCTAACTGAGCCATTAATGAGATCGGAGCTGTAGATAGACCCTTTATAAATCCAAAAAGACCTCCTCCACTCTCATCATACACTTCGTTAAACCTCTTCATCTCATCCGTCTGACCCATTGAAGCTAGCTCTTCTTGAGCAGCAAGGAACTCTTCAATGTCTGTGGCTGATGTATTAGCCCCCTTAAACATTAAGTCATAGGACTCGTCAGCGGTGTTTCCCTGCACATATCCTTGTTCAGCAGACCTATATATGTCTCCCACAAAATCAGCAAAGCCTGAGACTATAGGGATGTTCTTGCCTACAACTCTTTCAATAAGGGTGTCTTTCTCACCCGACTGAGGAGCGGAACCATCCGATGTGCCACTGACTTCCACCTCTTGTGCAGTGGAGTCCATACCATCCTGCGGAGGCGTGGAAGGTAATTCGGAGTCTTCTTTTTTTTTTAAAGGATCTTGACCGAGAAAATACTTAGAATTAAAAGCATCTTGACCTTGAGTAAAGTAACCTTCCCTTTCGGCAACGCCATAGACTTTATCTTGGTAGGATTTATCCTGAGTCTGCTTAGCAAATTCATCAAAGGACTTAGTGTAGAAACCATCTCTACTTAAAACTTTCCAAAGCTTTTCTAACTCGTTCATCTTGTTTTATTATAGTAATTAATCTAATTCACCTGTCCCCTCAGTAGGCAGCTCAAACTTAGTTTGAGGAGCATCTACAATCTCACCCCTAGCGTTTTGACCTGTTCCAAAACCTGATCCGTCACCTTCATTAATACTTGAGCCAGTTCTGTAGTTAGGCCCCTGTAAGCCACCTCCCTGTGCCTGTCTTGATGAACTTCTTCTTGATTCTAGAATCTCATCTAAGGCATTCCCGAGTTCTTGACTACCAGGCTTGACAATATATCTTTTCTGTGTAACTGCGTCAAATATTTCAAGTGGCCCTGGATCGCCAGTAGTTGAGCTAGGAAGCTGCTTTATAACAAAAGGGTTTGGAGCTCTATTCGCTGATGTTTGAAGGTGTAAGCTATTAAGTGTTTCAATTAATTCTTTAGATAGTCTAACTGTATTATCAATAGCTGTTAGATCTTCTTTAAGTTGATTCTTTGACGCATTAAAGCTAGTATCGTCAAACAAATAAGTTCCAGCCTGAGCGGTGGAGGATCCATCACTAAACACTCTTCCTTTTTCTTGCTCTTTAGCCATATACTCTGCAAGCTGTTTTTTGCTTATAGGCTTACCAGTAATAAACTCAGCATGAGAAGTTATCCAAGTCGCTCTGTCAATCTGATCACCATTACTATCAAGAAGGCTAATGGTTTTAGTCTCATAATCCTTTGGGTCAGTAACAACAACTCCATTAATTTCTGGAGCGTATGTAAACACTAGTGAATTCTGCCTCCTATCGACCTTTTTTATATTTGGATTGGTTCCGGTCTGTTGCTCAACTCGAGCCGTTAGGGTGGCCTGATCTCCACTAAAGAAATCCTCCATCCTATCTATATCTATAGCCACAGCGTCTTCTATTTGACCTTGAACCCTAGCTTGAGTTCGGTCTATATCTTGTCTTTTAGTCTCAATAGCCCCCCTAACGCTGTCTTGAAGACCATCGAATGCCCACTGTTGCACTGTCTTCGTCTTATTACCAATAGTTAGGTTTCTTTCTACATCGGGAACTCTTCTTCCGTCGTCTCCGGTAATTAATAAAATCTTTGTGGGGTCTGAGTCTGCTATCTCCTTACTCAAAGTAAAGTTATCACTGCTCACTCCAGAGTTTAGTTCAACAACAATCTGAGCCACATCTACATCGTCAGTCATCATAGACTCAATTGCGTTAGATTCCGCCCCTACGTAGTCATCATTTAAAAACGCGCTTGTTGTCTTAGCCCCGGCTTTTGTAAAGAACTCATTTGTAGCGAGAATCTTAACCGCAGAACTCACCTCCGAAGATATGTTAATTGATTTTCGTTGAATATCTTCATCAATAGACAGGGTGTTTACGTTTATAAGCTTGTCTGGATCCGTTATTACCTCTCCATTTTCATCTTTCATAGCAATATAGCCTATATATGTTTCTGGGTCTATATAGTATGTGCTATTGTCTGAAAACATTGCTTTTTCACGACGGATATTTTCCCACACAGTTTGCGCAGCGACTGTGCCATCGGCTAGAGCCTTATCGTTTGCAGCTCTTCTTGTTGCGTAGGTGGTCATACTCTGCTTTAATCCCTTTGCTTGATTAAGGATAAGCTGTCTTTTTTTAGCAAACTCTCTAGGAGTTATCTCTAAGTTTTTCATCTGCTGAAAAGCAGTATTAGTTGCTGATGCCATGTTATCAGTAGCACCAAACGCCCATTCAGCAGAAGTAAGGGGAGCGTTTTCGCTAACTTTAGCTATACTGTCTAAAGTTTCTTGAGTATTTTTTTCAATTAAATCCCTTTTCTCCTGCCGCCTAACGGATTCAGCTTCTAAGTCATTGCTTAATTTCGTTCCAATACCAGCCCAATCAACATTTGCTTTTAATGGGTTTCTTTTTTTAAACTTGTAAAACGATTTAGCCATATAAATTTACTTAGTTGTTGTATACATTCTAGAACCTTGCAAAACTATCTTGCATTTGTTGAATAGCCGACTGTATTCCTTTTTTTGATTTACCTCTACCAAAAAGGTAACTTGTGTCAAAGTCTCCCATGTTTTTAAACAAGGGGTTAAGGAGTTCGTTACCAACAAATGCATTGAGGCCCCCTGTTAATGCCTTACTGGCAGATGTGTTCGCAAGTCCGGCCGCTTCAGCATACATTGCCGCTGCATCTTGAGCCCCCTCTGCTTCAGCTTCTGCAATTGCCTGCAACTCATTGTTGTTTTCTCTCTCGTTCTTAGCTACTGCAATATCTCTCTTGTATAGGTCTGCAGCAATCTGATCTCTTTGTTGCTGGTTTGCATTAACCGCCAATGCCTGTAAGCCGCCTAAGCCGCCTAAAAGACCTCTAGCGCCTGTCTGCTGAAGGGCGTCTATCCCTTGTTGTTGTTGACTAGTTATTTCCCTTTGAGCATTTTCGTAGGCCTCCATAGGGACGCGCAACGCTTCCATCTCGTTTATAGAGGCAAAACGTTTAGCTTCATCTATGGCTGTTTGTGCCGCGGTCTCAGCCTCTCCCATCAATCTTTTTGATCTAGCAGCTTGCGCGTAGCTCATTCCTGCCCCTAGAATTTGCGGTGCGGCTTTTAGTGCCGCGCCTATAACATACCCTGGTATTACCATAACTTTATAATTTGAGTTAATACAAAGGTAACGAAAATCATGGATATGATTTAAATATACTAGACTCTACAGTAAACAGCTCCACATGCGTGGTGCTTGTGTTCGTTAAAGTGAACTCACAATAATATCCCATAACTCCTTGAGATTCTGCTTGTGGGTTTTTAACGGCAAAAACATAGTTGCCATTAACGGGCGCGGTTCCTGTTAAAGTTACCGTAAGAGTCTTTCTGTCTGCCGATACAGCCGTTAGGGAACCAACTTCTAATTCTGGATTTAAGTCCTTGTATATCTTATCGCCAATGCTAACAATAGGGTTTATTGCAAAAGCAAATACTAGCGTGTATGTAGCCCCCACATTACTAACTGTAGTTACATTGCCTATACCATCAACAGACCTCATGTGAAAATTAACGGGAGACTCATTCGCCCTTATAGAGGCATAGTAGCTACCCTCTTTTAAGTCATACCACGCTGAGTTTATAACGCCAGTCTCTAGGTTAGTCTTGAAGGCGGCTCCCCAAGGACTGTTTGCCTCTAAGGATAAAGTCTTAAATTTTTTAGATGCTGTAGGCTCTATATTAAAAACACTTGTCACTGTAGAAGGGTAGCTTACATTGTAAAACTTATTTCTACCTTCATTTGTGTTGTGTCTATATAAATTACCGGCTTTAAAAGTGTATAGGTAATTGTTCATTCCCATTATATACTCAGGTATGTAAGAGTAAAAAGAAGGGAACCCCTTTACGGATGCGCTATATGTTATAGTATAATCACTCATGATACACAGCCTATTGTTAGTTCATACTCTGTATTTCCTGCAGGGACAATCTTAACAACTGCCTGCGTTGGGTACTTTGTTGTTTTAGGAATCGAAAGAGTTCCACTTGCACTAACATTCGTGCTTGTGTACACCACCCCGTTATACGTAACTTGAAACTCTATTGTAGTGGCAATAGTGCTAATGGTATATGTTAAGACAAATGTATTTAACGCAGCTCCTACGTTGCCAAGCTCTACGGTAAACTCTCTAGTCACTGCGTCGTTCGCATTAATCTGCGCTCCGCAAGGAATGATTGTCTCACCCATGGCAACTTCATCGTCTTTTACAGACAACACATATTCGTTCATGTAGGGGTCATAGCCCCCTAGTTTTTGCCCATCAAAATATTCAATAAACCTATCCCTAAACCAAGATCGCATACCATAGTTAGATATAACCTCCAACTGCTCATTAGCACTAACTCCACTTAATTTTATGACAGCCCCTCTTTTGGCATCGGTAAAGTAACGATCAGATCCATACGCAGTAAAGCTCTCTGGATTAAAACTAACACCATACTCTTCTATTCTTGCAATCTGATTACCTATAACTTCTGGTATCGAACTTATAATTCCACCTGTCCCTGGAGAGCTTATGAGGTTTTTAGACGCTAGAACATAACTTATCTTGTCTTCTTGAAGAACTAAAATATCCGTTGACCTAGAGTGAAGCTTTTGAATAGAGCCAAAGTTTTGTTCTAAGTCTTTAAAATTAACAAGAGCCAAATTAAACTCATTTAAATTATTGACATTTGTCGTGGGCTGATACACTCCACTATATGTCAAGCTAGAGTCATTTCTTGTTTGATTATATCCTTCTGCGCTTACGCCATTAACACGACTTCCAATAGCTAAGGGATCTCCAGTTATTAAGTCCTCAATCTTATAACCTTCTACTCCGTTTCCAAAAGTATATGCGTTAAAAAAATCTAAATTAACAATTGCTGGCTGAGATCCTGTTTGCGTTTGAGCGTTACCTTGATGAAATCTATTGGTGATAGAAAAACTCTGAGAGCCTTCATAGAAAATACCCTCTGCAACGCTAGGGGCTTTAGTTTCAAATACTAAGAAATTAACAGTTCCCGCTATGCTAATGCTTCCCTCTGTTTCTATCTTAGCAACTAATTGACCATTATTATTTGTGAATATGTCTAAAACTTCAACCTCTACAAGGTTGTTTAAAGGCCCGAACCCATCTACCTTACATATTAATGTATCTCCTATAATAAACTTTGTTTGATTTTCTCCCTCCAAAGGAAGATAGGTAGCGGTATCTGCTCCTCCTCCAGTTTCAATTTTTGTTCTTCGTATGTAAATAGTTTCAAAATCACCTTGAGAGACTTGCAGTGCAAACTTATATCTAGATGCCCATGGTGGCGCAAGGTTGTTTATTGTAGCCTTGAGAAAATTTCTAGTTTCTGATAAGCGCACAGAGACAAACTGATTATTTGTCTCAGAGGTTAGCACAGTAGAGTTTCTCCCTTGCGCGTCCATATACACTATTCCTAGTTGATAGTCTCTATTGCTATGAAGTGTTCTATTAAAATCGCTTTTTATATAACCAACAACAGGGTCTACGATTTCGGAATAGAAGGCAAGTTTTTTACTACTGTCCCCTTCGAGAGTATACATCATTGCAGGAGCTTGCAGTTGAATCACATTGGCATTAATAACAGTAATTCCAAAAGATTGATTATTAGTTCCACTTCCGTTGGGGGCCGTTCCAATAAAGGTTCCATTTTTATTCCAAGGGGTTGTAACCCCTTGAACATTGTCAAAAGGGTTAGGCATTGCACAACCAAACTTATCTCCAAAAGTTAATCCTTGACAAAGATTGGTCGTATTTTGCATTGTTGTACTACCAAGAGCTGCTTGAAATGTGGTTCCTGCAGCAATCCAAGCTTGTATATTGGCATAGTTAGCATCTACAGTTATACTTATAGAAGTCCTAAAGGTGTTAAATGTAAGTGTAGAGTAATTTGCTATAGTAGTAGTTTGTTGTTTAAATTTAAAACCAAGCTCTATTGTAACTATGTCTCCGGTCTCTAGGGTTGCATTTGTAAAATTAAGTTGAGCAGCAGAGCCTGCCACTGTAAAAGCGGGACTAGTAAATCCATCATTATAGGCTGTAGCACCATTTTTAACCTCCGATAAAATCTCGTCCGTACTTATGGCTGACTCACTAACTATCTCAGTAGTGTAGTTTATAAGCAACGGCTCTCCATTAGGGTTTGTTACATTGTATCCCTCCACATAGTTCCCGTAAAAAATACGATTACTCATAGTTGTTTGAGCCTTTGCTTTTAAGGGAACATTGTCGAATAATCGTAAAAGTTCATCAGAAGATAATGTGGAAAAAACCTTACTGTTAGAAAAATCAACCGTCTGAGTGGTGTTGTTTGGCCACCCTTCCTCTTCTTTGTTAAATTTTTGAATTACATTAACTACGTTTGTGTTGCTTACCTTAAAACACAAGTCTATGCCTATGACGCTAGCACCCCCAGTGTCAAAAGAAACAGCGGCAGCGTTAAACGCATTTCGCATACCAGTATTTGAATACATCTCTAACGTAACAAGGTATGGCCCTGGACAAAACGCCGCTTCTGAAAACTGAGATAGTGCGCTATACTGAAGGTTCTCATACTTATAGCGATATGCAAACGAAACAAAGTTTGTCTCCATAAAATCATCATCCCCACTTATATTTTTAAGTGTAAATGTTGGAGAGGTTATAGGAGCTGGTCGTAACACGCTAATGTCTGCCTCAGTAAAAGAGTTGGCGTATTTTCTATTTACATCAATAAACCTTGGTGGGTTTAAATCATCTGTAAAAAACAAAAAGTTATCTATTAAGTCCACTCCCGTGACTAAGAACTTAGGGTCAAAGTTTAAAACAGATGTAGAGATTAAGTGATAGTTAAGGGCTTGAATGTTAGTATTGTATGACACCACCATGTCTACGCCTCTAGTGGGGTCGTGAACAAACCAGTACATGGTCTCCGTTGTCCCGTCCTCGTAAGCACCAATACAGACAGTGTTTGCACTTAAAACACTTCCGTTATATTCTAGTGTGGTTATTTGCTCATTACCCTTTGTGTTCTCTACCGCGCCAATAGTAGTCCCCTCAGTTGAGCCTAATCGTATATTCAGAGCATCTCTATACTCACCCATAGGGAGTATTCTTTCATCGACGCTTTTGTTCATGCGCCCCTTTATGAAATTAGTTTGTATGTCCATGCTACTTAAGCCACTTATTCTGACCTCGCAAGTTCATAAGCAGACGACCAGGGTGAATGTTACTGATTCTTATCTTAGCATTTCTTAACAACGCTGTCTTTTCTTTTCTAGACCTACCAACAATATACTCTTGAACGCCTAGCTTAGAGGATAATATGGCGTATTTAATGTGAGCATACACATAGTCTTCAAATAGTTTATTTACGCTTATAGAGGCGATATCTCCACCTTCCATTCCGTCAGACACATACTCAAGTATTGCTATCTTATCTAACATACCAGAGCTAAAGTTTATAACGCCTGCAGACTTATCAATTCTAAAAGTAGGATTGGCGTTTGCCGTTTCAGTATTTAGACCATATCTAGCTCCTACATTGTACTCAAAATACCAAGAGCCATCACAACACCACCCTTCTCTCCCGTTAAAGTTGGGATTGTTTTCGTTTAGGTATATGCTTTTTTTAGTTCCTTTTATTCTTTCTATATCTATATTAGAGTATTCCGGCTTTAATATGTTCCCGTCTTGATCAAATAAAACTCTACTCTCATTGTCTTGAAGATAGGCGCTACTTGAGTTTAGCTGAATGTTTTCAGTAAGAGGAAAAATAACCCCATCTCTATACAGAGATATCCTTACCCAGTTCACATAGTCAGAAGGAAGTACAAATCTTAATTCATTGTCAACACTTAACTCTAGCGCCTTAATCTCTTTAAAGGCATCATAGTTTAGTTCTTGAATCGCTCTCTTGGCGTGAAACAATACTTGATACCTCTCCACATTGTTTACTAGCTCATTATTGCCAGCATATATAGCCATAAAGTTATTTACGATATCAGATAGACTTGTGTATTGATATGATCCCCAATTTGTTTCCTCTGCAGGATTGGCTCCGTTTGTGTAATATTGAAACTGAGTTAAGTATGCCATATCTTATTTTTCTGATTGAGATTCTTGCGTTAATTCACTATCTGCAAACTTAACCACATCACCTTCTCTTATTGAAACTCCCGCGTATTCTAGAATCTTCATGACTAAGTCGGGCTCATCTGACAAGGGGAGCTCAAAGTCTTGATAGTCTGCCGCAGAAGCATTAAATACTGGGCCTCCAGAAGTTAATTGCACCCATGTCCACTTAGGATCTAAGGGGTTTCTAATATAGTAAGAGTCTACGTTAGTAGCTCCATTAATAGTTGTAGGGTATACCTCTATAATGTTGCCTCTCTGAACATATACTGGAAAAGCAGCAGTGGGGGCCAATAGGTTTGTTGATATTAAGCTTCTTATCTTATTTTCTTCTACCTTCTCTATCTCTACACCTGGTTGTCCAGCTCCGATTGTGTTGTATTGAACGACATTTAAAAGGTAGTAGTCTGAAGGTAAAGTGTATTTGCTTGTATTAGCGGTGGCTTGAGTTAAAGTTGCCGTCTTGGAAAAGCTAGAAATAACCTCTTCATATCCTTTGCTTATATCGACAAGCCCCGTACCTGACTGACGAGCATTTTCTTTTACCACTTGATAGTTTAGGTTATAAAAATAATCTTCAAACAAATCCATCTGCGCTTGCTTGGCAAATTGATTAAAGTCTGACGGGGATATATATCCGTAGTTATTTTTATTTAATACCGATAGTACAGTATTCCTTACTGAGTTTATCATTTTTAAAAGGTTTTAACAAAGATAGACAAAAAAAAGAGGCCTCTTTTGAGGCCTCTAATTCGTAATAATGAGTGCAATAGATTAACTAAATACACTCATTGTGATTGAAGTCACAGTCTGACCACTAGGTAGAGCTACTGGTACTACAACATTTGTCCAGCTAGTTTCTGCAGCAACGACTAAAGCGTCATTGATTGCGTCAACTAAAGCTGCAGTTGAAGCTACTGTTACACATCGTAGATGATGAGAAACAGATCCTGCTAGGTAAATGTCTAGGCGTGTTGCGCTATTTCGTTCTACATAAATGCCCTCTCCACAAGGAACCAACTCAGTTCCTGCTCCTGTTACTAAAGAAATATATTTTGCCATCAGTTAAAAATATTAGATGTTAATAAAGCACAAAGATAGTCAAAAAAAAAGACCCCATTTCTGAGGTCTTAATTAGAGTAAAGGTGAATTACTTTTGTTTTTCTAGAAGCTTGAGTGTTTCAATACCATCATCGCTCTGCAAATATGAAGCCACAATATAGTTGGCAGACTCCCCGAAAGGAACTGTCAACATTTTAGTTTTGTTCTTTGGTAGATTAAAGTACACGTCTTTGTTATTATTGCGCATACCTAAGATACCATCTTCAAAAAACTTAGCAACCTTGCTCTCTAACTCAAGCATAGGGTCGTTAAGTAAGTCTAAAAACTCAAAAGGGTTCTGCTTGGCAAATACCAAGACATCTCTTTTTAATTCTGCGGTAGTCATTCTGTCAACAGAAGACCCTAGAAGAACCCGAGATATATTCTCAAGCATCTCTAGCGTTAGTCCTCTAGCGGCAATTAAAGCATCAACCTCAGCATCAAGGCTCTCAACCTCTAGCTTGGCATCTTTTTCTTTATTTACTTCCTTAAAAATATCTCCAAAGCCTGGGTGATAAGACAGAAACTCTTGAAGAACAGGGTTTTCTTTAGGAACATGCAAGAACCCATCGTCAAAGATTATAGGTTCAACAATAGCAGTTCCGTCTTGCTCGTCTTCAAAAGGTGATTTTTGGTTTCTAGCATACCGAAGAGGCTTGTTGCTAGTGCCATCAAAATACAATAGAGGATTACGACGTGTGTGTCGTGATGATAGCATAAATGAGAGTGGAGGTGTTTGGCGATTAAGCACAAAACTTTTGTCCACAAGAGATAAAGATTTTTTCATTAGATATAATTTAATATGATTTAAAAAAAGGGAGGGTGTTTAAACACCCCCCCGTTGAGTTTATTTATCCTTCAAACAAGAAGAAGTTGTTAGCACCTAAAGTACAAACAGCACGCTCAGAAAGGTAATTAACCTCCATTGCATCAAGGCTGCTTGTTGCAGCGCCTCCAGCAGAACCTGTGATCCAAGTCTTATATCGACGATCTTCAGTCTCTGAAGCACGATATCTAACGTGAAGGAAAGGACGCTTAGCGTTCTTACCAAGGATTTGGTCATAAACAGTAGTAGATCCAGCAGGAACTAAAAGCCCTGAAATCTTACCAGCATTTAAACCACCACGCATTGTTGGGTCGTTCAAGTATTTCCAGTCAGTCTTATAGAAGTCATAACCACGAGTGAAGCCTTTGAAACCTAAGTTTAAAGCCATCTCCTCGTCATTGTCAAACAATCCGTAAGAAGTACCACCTGCTCCATAAGCGTTTTGTGAAGCCAACATATCGTCAATGTCAAAACCAAACTGACGGTTTAAGAAAATAACATTCTCTTGGATAGCTCCTTGCTTGTCTAATCTTTCGATCATAGCGTCAAAGTCAGCCAATGTAGTTGGATTTCCTCCAGACCAAACATTACCTCTAAGACCAACAACGTGGAAGATACCTTCAGATCCTTTGTTTCCAACATCAGCTGCAGCAGAACCAGTAGCGCCTGCAAATCCAATAGCTCCTGATCCAGCAGCAGCAGGAACAGCCTCAACCATAGCAGTCTCTAGGTAGTCCTCAAAGCGGAGACGAGTCTCATGCTCTGACTTCATATACCATAGGTATCCAGAAGCACCATTCTCAGTAGTAACCTCTACCCATCCAATCTGAGCCATGTCAGAACCAGAAACAGCGTACCTGTCCTTGATAATGATAGGAGAGTTCTCAAAAATTGAATCGTCAGCCTCTAAAGAATTCGTCATTCCATCAGTTCCTTTCTTAAATTCAGAACCATAGATAAATACAGTAAACTTGTCAGCTTGGGCTGCAGTCATACCAGCCGCTTCATAGAAAGCAACAGTAAATGTTTTATTATCATAGTCTACTCCAGTTACAATAGCCTTATTGGTTGTTGAAAGAGAGTTAGCTGAAAGCATAACTGTCTGTCCAATTCTGATAGCGATACCTCCAGTATTTGGATTAAGCGTATCGTTAACAGTAAATGTTGCAACATCTGCATTAGTCAAAGCTGCTGTTGAAGTACAATCAACGTACTTAGTGTGAAGTCTTCCTTGCTCAGCCCATTTGATAAGGTCAGAGTTAGAAGGCATTTCAGCGCCAACCATTCTCAAGAAAGAAGCTACGGTACGGTTACCGTAACGCTCAAATTCCTTTTCATAAGTATCAGGAAGATACTGATTCAAGAAATTGAAGTTAGTAATATAATTTGTGGCAAGCGCTACGCGCTCGGCACTGGGTTGTAAGTCAAACCCGGGAACTGCATCTACAGCCATAATAATTTATTTTAATCATTTATTTTTATTTGAACGGATCCTTAAGCCACGACCGGAGTCATTGCTTACGGACTTCACGTTGAACCCTCCCTTACTAAGATTTTGTGGCGTCTGCCTAATGTCCATATTAATGTTCTTAGACTTTCTTGCTACATTGTCTACAGCGTCCGACATGCCTTGTTCATAAAAGAACTTAGCTACTCGGTCTGGATTCATCGCCATCGCTAGAGCTTTATGGTATCCTTTGGCATCATCAATTACACCATCCTTGTTAACATACTTTGAAATAAAATTGTTAAGGTCAGATTGAGTGCTTTTAATTTCTGCAGTCTCAGCAGGAGAGTAGACTATATTCCTATCATTGACATTGAATTCAAAACCTTTAAATTCATCATTGAAGTATTCATCCGTCTTCTTTTGAAACCATTCGTACTTTTTACGTTCCTCATCTTGGACATTTAAAGCTTTCGCTTGGTATTCCTTGTAAGCGTTAAGCTCTTCTTGGTCTTTAGAAGAAGTGGCACCCGGGCTTGACTCAAGGGGGGCTTTGTACTTCTCTTTTTGATCCTCAAAGAAATTTCTCGCTTTAGCAAGTTCTTTTTTCTTAGCTACATTCTTACGCCTAATGTCCGACTCTTCATCAATGTCTTTGTCATAACCGAATTCTTCTTCGATCATAAAAGAAATATCATCACTGTCAAGGCCATCTTCTTTATTGGCGTAATATCTCGCTAAGAGAGTATTGTCGTCTAGGTCATCAAAGTCTTCATTCAATTTCATAAAGTCTTTAATGCTTCGACCTGTTTCTTTTTTATACTTTAAATAAGTAGATACGTCTTCTGGTAAATCCTCAGCTTTCTCTCTTTCAGAAAACAATTGATCTACAGAGTCAATCTGCTTATCATAGCGGTTTTTAATATATGAAAGAACGTCTTCCTCGTTAAGTGAGGGAATCTCTTTTTCAGGTTCGGCAACTGGAGTTTCCCCCGTAGCTACCTCTACTGTATTTGTTTCTGGAACTTTTTCTTCTTGAGAAAATTCCTCTTCGTGCTTAGCTAACAATTCATTTTCAACTTCTTGAACTGACTTTGCTTCGACATCAGCGACTTCTTTTACTGTAATTTTCATAGATTTAATTTAATTGATACAAAGTTATGATAAAAAAAATATCCTTTATCGAGGATTGAACTCGGCAAAATCAAAGCCATCCAGAGAGTCTTCGTTAGACTCAAACTTAATAGGCGGTAAATTATTTTTTCTTTGATTTATAAGCTTAGACTGCTCTGAGTTTTGTTGACTTATACGCTCAGACTTAGAATCTTCTTTAGTTTTTTCTCTGTCGTTAATAGAAATTTGAGACATGCCCTGTATCTGCATCTGGTACTGAAACTCGGTAGCCATAAGATCTTTCTTTAAGATGGCTTCGTTTTTCAACTTTTCTATTTCAAAAGCAACATCTGCCTGCCTGTATTGAATTTTAGACTGAGTCTCGGCTTGTATTTTTTGCATAGACATTTGCGCAGCCATCTGCTGAGACTGAGAGTTTATCTGAGCCTGAGACTGTTGCTTTATCATCTCTGATTGTTGCTGTTGAGCAACTCTTTGATTTCTTTTAACTTTCAACAATTGATTAGCAACCTTAATGTTTTTTATTTCCCTAATGTCAATGGCATCCTCTAGACCTATAGCGTCCCTTGATAGTGCCATCTGTATGTTTGCCTCTAACTGAGCTCTTTGCTCTTCGTCTGGAGACATCTCTATAAAGACTCCAAAGTCATACATATACAAGCTTTTTATGTCCTTTAAAAGACGAACATTGTACTTCCCTATCTGCATGGCAAACTCTTCTTTAAAGTCAGCATACTCCATAATGTCTGCAATTCTACACGATAAAGCCTCGGCTAGAGTTCTAGTAATATACAGGCTTCCTTCTAGAATATGTCTAGTTGCCGTATTAGAGTTCAAAGCCGCTAACTTTTGCACTCCCACCAAAGCACTAGGGTCTGGAGTTGAGCCGTCTCTTGCTTCATTTAAGCCAGTAACTGAGCGAATCATATCCATATAGTGATTGTAGTTACCAATTAGCGCAGACATTTTAGACTGCCCAGAGTTAGAGGTTAGCTGTTGAATAGGAACACGAGCATTATTAAATTCACCGTCTTGTGTGTAGCTACGACCAATAACACTACCCGTTTGAAAGTATAAGCGTAAGGCGTCTTCTGGATTATATGCTGCGCCAGTTCCCAAATCAACTTCATTAAGCCCATCTGCGTCTATAAAAACACCGTCTGGTACTATTCTAGAAATTACTTGTTGCATCTTCAAGTGTGTGACTTGAATTAAGTCAGCAAAAGGAATCATTCTTCTAACTAAAGACTCTATGTTTCCTTTGTACATTCTAGGTGCGGTTGCAACATAGTTTGGCATTGCGTGTTGAGAAGCTGACTTAGGTCGAACCATATTCTCCATCATGTTCCATCTCAACATAATATTGGTTCCCATAACCATCACCCCTTCATACCATACGTCTATTGTTTTTTCTACTTTAGTAAAGTTACCCTCCTCCATCATATCTTGAGGTGGATTAAAGTTGTCATCTTTCTCTATTACTCTAGAGTTGCCATTATCTAGGTCTTTCTTTTTGTAAACAAACTTATTTGTTGTCTTATAATTAAAATACATTAGAGTGGCAGAGTCTCTACTAAAAATATCGTTTTGATACTGCTCGGCCACATTAAAGTAATCGTACCAGCTCTGGCTATATTTTGATATTGTCTCTAAATCTTCACTTGTAAGACTAGGGTCAATTTTAACAAGCTCAGTTATAGGCAACGTCTTAATTTCTCCCCAATAAAAACAATCTTTAAATTGAGGGTCTTCAGTGTAGCTGTATACCACATTGGCCGGGTCTACATAACTTACCTGAACGCCTGCTCCAGGAAGAAATTCTTGCTTTACCATACCAACACCTATTGTAGCTAAATCATAGTCTACTCTCTTGCGGGTGTCTACATAGTGATTATCCTCTAAAAGAGTATTTATTGCTTGCTCTTCAGCTATTTCAATTGCTGGCTTGTAATTTAACTGCATATAAAGAGCTAACTCGTCGTCATCGTTTGGAAGTTTTGCTGGATCTACAGTAAACGGATCAATATCAAATGTTTCCGCCATTACTGACATAACATCTTTTGACACCATTTCTGTTTCTACATTCTCTTGAAATACGTTTCTATTCTCAGCAGAAAGGGCGTCTTGAGCAAACGCTTTTATTTCAAACTGTCTGTCTTGCATTCCGTTTACGACAATATCGACAAACTTTGGAAGGATAGGAACGGGTGTCCAGTCTAGGTTTAGATAGCTTAAATCACCATCTACAGAAAGCTCATTTTTGTATTTAGCAACCGATTGTTCGCCTCTAGCATACAGTCTTAAACGATTAAACTCACGCCACTGACCGTAGTATCTGCAAGACCCACTATCTCTTTTAAACCACTCATACTGAATGGATTGTCCTATCTTTAGCCCAAACTCTTGAGTCGCTTTCTCTGCATCAGAAACAAACTGACTTGGGAACCCTGCGGGCAAAATGTCAATACTTACCTCTTTCATTTACTGTAATAGTTCGCTGAACGAGCCACGGTTATTATATCTAGCAAAGTTAACGCTTATTTTTGATTGCTTTTGCTCAGGTAGATACATGTGTTTTTGATTGGCCATACAAGCAAGACCTGAGCTTATGGTGGCATCAAACTTCGTTCTGTTATTAATATCAAATCTTGCCCAATCCTCTAATGTCCGAGCAAAGGGCATAGAGCCCATGTCCCCACTCTCCCTATATGTACCTTCGTTGTCTATCCCTACATACTTCTCTATGTAAGACTCGACTGCGGAGGCGTGAGACTGCTTTACGTCTTCTGAAGAGTTAGGTATACCACCTAGCTCTTTTTCGGTCTTAGAGAGCTTGTTAAGGCGCTTATCGGGCCTGTTCATGCTAAAGCCTCTATACCCTCTATTTTTAAAATGATACAAGAGCCTAGGTTTGTTGTTTTCAGCTAGCACTGGCATGCCGTAAAAGACACAAGCCATTAGAACTTCTTCAAAGAATATCTCTGCCGTTTGTGGTCTAGCTACATACTCTAAGAAAAACTCATTGCTAGGAGCGTCGTCCATATTAAACTTAGTCATTCCATGTAGCGCGCCATTAGAGCCACCACCACCAACAACGCCTGAGATATCATAAGAGTCACAGCCGAAAGAACCAATATGCTCGTTCCCTGGTAAAAACTTTCCGTTAGATTTTATTACTTTGTTTTGAAGGTGACGAGGGGGTAGCCAAGAAACTTTAAACCTGCCGTTCTTCTCAGGAGACCAAACAACCTGTGTGTCTTTTTCTCCGTTCTTCCAATGAAAAGAGCCACGGGTAACAAAGTGTTCAGTAATCAGACTATCGTTATAGTCTATCTGTTGATATATCTTTGTAAGATTAAATATTGAGGCCTTGCTCTCATCTCTAAAAGCGTGAGACTCCGTTCTTGGAAACTGCCTGTAAAACTCATTTAATGCATCTGCATCAGACTTCAATGACGTGACCTCATTCTCCCAATACTCAATAGCGCCCATAGATATCTTTCCTCCGTCTATACCTTTTATGGGAGACTCAGGGCTATACAAAACGGGCATCCCATATCTGTCAATATACCCCTCAAAGTTCCACTCCATAGGCACAAACAAAGAGTATAGGCCACTCTTGGTCTGTCCGTTAGGATTTCTTTTAGTAAGGTCAGAGTCATAGTATAGCTTCTTAAAATTATCACCCCCCTTGTCTAAGGCATTAGAAGTAGAGCCCATCATACACTTGCCAATAACCTTAGATCCTAGCCTCAAACAAGTCTTGGTTACCCTCCAGTTGTTTAAAATATTATCGGGCTTCATCCACTTGCCAGACTCATCGTGAATTAATAGCTGAAGCTTTTCTCCGTCATAGCTGTTGTCAGAAGTATTCCTCCAGTCTATAGTGGTGTCTAACCCCTCAACATCTTCACTCTCAACATTTGTCATGTTCTTTTTAGTAATTTTTGATGCAGGAACGCGATAGGCAAGCTCAGTCTTTGGCTTGTCCATACCATCCATAATCGGCTTGAAGAAAAAAGGGAGATTGCTATTAATGGGAACCACCTTGTCTGTAAACATTTTTTTAGCATCCCCACCCGTTTTAGAGAGTATTCCTACTCTCGCATCTTTTGCCACTGTCGCAATATTTACAGTCTCTGATGAGCCCATAAAAGAAAAGCCGGAACGCCTAATCTTTAGGTAGCACATTCCAAAAGACCGAATATCAGCCTTACAAGCTTCCCAGAAAATAAAGAATATTCTATTTGCCTCTCTAAAGTCCGGAAGGCCTACATCAATCTTTGTCCACTGCAAATACATATAATGCGATCCAGTCATATAAGTTGGAATACCATTATTCATAAACCAAAAACCATTGTCTCTGTTATCAAACTCTGCCTCTATAGAGTCCACCCACTTATCTTTAAAGTTAGCAGGCATATCGTTCCAAGAAAATATAGATTTTATCTTAGACAACTCTTTTGGATATTCAAAAGGATGCCAGTATTGCTCGGCTACCTTTTTACTTCTAGAGTATATTTTTTTAGGCTGAGAGGGTAAGGCTACATATAGCCCTCCTATGTTATATATTTCTCCTATTGTTCCATCTCTAGATATAACAACAACATCGTACTTCTCGTCATATCCATAGACCCAAGACTTGGCCTTGTTCTTTCTAGAAAAAACAGACCCTGGGATTACGTCTCGCGCAATCTGGTATATATTATTTTGCCCTTCTCTCTGCAAAACCTCCCTTAGATTCATTCTGTTTTACTGGGGCCTCCAACGCTTGGCGCTCCGCATCAATACGAGAGAGTATCTCAAAGGCATCGAAGATAGCAAGCTTCTTTGTTGCCGCGGCATTCTTTAGTCTATCTGGCGCCAGCTCATCATCTTTGTCATACTTGATGATGTCTTCTTGAGCAACCTTAACTAGTTGAGTAACGGCCTTTTCTCCAGCCTTTATTATCTGTAATTTAATTTCATTAATGTCCATCAAAGCAATATACAAATGTTTTCACTATTTACTCGATAAAGCTTTTCTCCCTCTACGGTAAATTCATATTCACTGTCAGGCGTGTAGGCTATCTCGTCACCCTGTTTTAGCCCTATATTTTGTAGCCTTTTGGTAATATAACGTATCGTACCAACAAGAGGCTCCTCTTCGGTAAACTTATTTAAATAGTAGTCCTTAGTCTCTGAGGGCTTTATGAAGCAGTATTTCCCCGTGGTGTTCCAATCGACACCGTTGTGGTATAAAAAAAACTGATTAAAATCGACAAAGAATATGTCGTCCTTCCAGAAGTTGTGACTACTCCTTTCTCGGCCCCTCATATCGTTGTAATATTTAAAAACATTATGGTGAACCAAAAGAATATCACCACTCTTAATGTCCCCTTGATACCCAATAGGAACTTCTATTACTTCAGCAAACCTATTAGATACTTTATGGTCTTCTTTTGAAGAGCTGGTGATGAAATCCACATCACCAATTTTCTTAATATTGTCATAGCGCCTTCCTTTTACTGGTTTTATAATAAAAGAATGTGGAGACTTCATGAACCACAATTTTCACATTCAGGGTCATCAATACTACACGATTCAGAAACTTCTTTTTCCTCTAACTCTTCTACCCAATTATCAAAATCTTGCGACATGCCTATTTAAAAATTAATGTTATACTCTATAGAAAAAGGCATATTGGCATTGAACTGCTTCCAAAGAATTACTTCATCATTGCTTTCTACCCAAATTTTTATGTCTCCACTAGACTTATCTTGTTGGATAAGGTGGATTTTATGAGACCCCCCAAGGATGTCTTGTGAAACGATGTAATGCATTGCGCCCGACTTATAGTCCGCGCCAACGGATAATTTTCTAATGTCCATTAAAGTATATTTTATCCTGGTATATAGCCAGCAAATACATATTCAGTTCCTCCAATATTTACCTTAAGCCACGCGTCGGGCTCTGATAAGTATCTAGTCGAACTCTTGCCACTACCTACAATAGGTATCGTCGGTTGAGCCGATGGGTCAACGGCAGTCCCATCAGCAGGCTGAGTACCCGTGCTGTTAACACGCAATGTGCCTGCAACAACAACGGGCCCTGTTAGCGTGGTGTTTCCAGTAATCGAAAGATTACCAGTTAAGGTCATGTTGGACGTTGCAACACTCCCTTGTGTTAATACATTTTGAAGAGTATAAGCGGCAGATAAATTAGCGACACTAAGAGCCGTGAAGTTCTTAGTTATGTTGGTGTTCTCAACATCTGTGCCTATGATTATATCGGTGGCTGTTGGAACTGTTATAGTATACGTGCTAATCTTTGCCATTGGGTATATTTAATAATTTACTCTTTCTCTTCTTCGGGAATCAACTCATAAGAACCATCTTTCAAGTCAATATTGACTTTCCCGTATGTTTCTTCTAGTTCTTTTTTAATAACTTCCATTTGCTTAGATTCTTTAGCAAACATTGCTATTAAATCCGCCTTACGAAGTTCTCCAGCTCCAATTTCTCCTTGAATCTGAACCATCTTAGAGTTAAGTTCTGTAACCTTAGCTAACTCTTCTTGTGTGATTTTACTGTCTTGTGACATTGAATTTTATTTTATTAATTAAACAAGGGCATAAAGATACAAATTATTTACTTATTCAGCAGGTACGGGCTCACCAATAGTAAGTGTTACTGAAGTAGGTGTAATCTCTAAAGCTATTTGACTATCAAGGTTTGCTTCTAAAGCTGTAACCTGTTCTGCACCCATAGCTGCTTTAGTCCAAGCTACTGCATCTGCATTAGTAAGATCAGCAAAAGGTGTAAACCCACTAAGATCACTAGTGCTTATTTGCTCTGTGCCAATACTTGTTGCTGTATAAGCGTTACCCTCAGGGTCTAAGGTGTCTGATGTTCCAGTTACTCTCCAATGCACGTTGTATACCACATCTGTGTATTCTCCGTCAGTAGGGTAACAATCTACTGTTGCGCAATTCCAATCGTATGTTGTTGCCATTATTTATTTATTTGTTTTTGGTTTGTTAAAGATAATTGTTATTTTTTATATTTGAGTTGTTCCTAATTGCCCACTGTCTGATACAGTTATTCTAAATTGATTTCCATTTGCAGATGTTAATACTAAACCTTGACCAGCAGTTTCTATTACCATATCTCCATTGTCTGGTATAGATACTTGAGTTGTTTCTGATCCGCTATCAGTAACCTTACCCATTCTAAATTCAGCATCTCCACCACCAATTCCATTTACTGACTTAGCTTGCATAAACTTAAGTCTTTTATCTGCGGTAGACCCTGAAGCATTCATTAACATAGTTCCTTGAACAACTCCTTCTAACACTAGTCTTGCTATGTTTCCAGAACTTTTCGTGTGAAGAAGAACACCTCCAAATGTTGTTCCATTGACCGTACCTGGTGAAGTGGTTCCTATGCCTACAAAACCAGCATTACTCAATCCACTTGTTATACGCATTTTCTCTACGCCTGCAGTAACAAAGATTTGCGTGTCAGTTCCAAATTGTCTATAGTTGTTAGTATCTCCTTGGTGGTAAATAGCGTCTGCAATAGTAATATTTGTAGAAACCAAAGCTTCAGCAACAGTTACTGTAGCGTCTTTGTCAATAGTTAAGACAGCCCTTGAACCTGTATTGTCATTTTTTAATTGATTGAACTGAAAACCTCCTCTATCTGTACCGTCTCCTCTGCTATAGAATCTAGAGTTAGCTCCTCCTCCAATAGTAGCTGCGTGGTCTATAACTAAACCGTTAGTTCCTGAAGCTGGAGTTCCAGAAGTTGTGCTTATCAAAACACTTCCTGCAACTTGTAATTTACTAGCAGGAGAAGTTGTCCCAATTCCTACGTTACCGTTAGCTTTTATAACCATTTTTTCAGTTGGGGTAACTCCGGAATTACCACCCGATGTGGTAGTTTTAAACTCTATTCGGCCATTGTAGTTACCGTCATCAGTAACTAAAATATGAGCCATATCCCAAACAGAAGTATTGGATGCGTGACCTGATCTAAAGTTTAAAAAGGGTGCAGAAGTTCCATATCTACTTGCTATGGTTAGTATAGCTGAACTGGTTTGCTCAGTATCACCAACTTGAAGTTGAGAATATGGCGTAGCCGTCCCAATTCCTACATTCCCTGCGGAGTCAATGCGCATTCTTTCAGTTGGCACATTACCATGGGTAGAACCATAAAAAACATGACTACCATTAGAAGCGTTATTTTGAGAAACATATGTGCTAGATCCATTATTATGTTCTAAAAGTAAAAATTGATTTGTACCATCTGAGTCTTGTATTTTAATTCCAGGAGACCCAGCTCCGGAAATATGTAATTCAACATTAGGAGAAGTTGTCCCAATACCTACGTTTCCTGAGGAGTCAATACGCATTCTTTCTGAAATTGCAGCAGTACCATTTGCTTTAGTAAACATTGATATATAACTACCCCTTTGCCCTGAAGTTGCTCCTGAAGCTGATGCTCTAATTTCAGCCATAACTTTATGACCTGCATTTTGATAAGTACCAACAAAGTTAATACTTCCAATACCACCTGCATCAGCATTTTGATTGTCTCCTAATTCTAAAATACCTCTCCTATTTCCAACAGTTTCAATTACTGATAAAACAGTAGAAGAACTCCCTGCACCGCCAACATCAGGCGTAGCAGTTCCAATTCCTACGTTTTGGCTTGGATCAATTGTCATTGCTCTAATTGAAGTTCCTAAACCACCTGATGAACTTGGCCCAGCATCAGTAAAAATTCCTATTTGACCACCGTGGGCACTAGCATCTTTCACCTCAAATTTAATAGCAGAAGCATAACTAGTATCGGTATCGCTATAAGAAAATTCAATGTTTCTAGAAGCACCATTAGCAAAACTACCAATACCAGTTAGCAAAATACCATCACCACTAGTACCACTAGATATTTCAAGTTTTTTTGCAGGATTAGTGTTTCCAATTCCTACGTTGCCGCCGTTAAAATAAGAATCACCAGCTGAATCTAATTTTATAGTGGCAATATTACTTGTATTATATATATATTGTTCTGCGTTTCCTTGACCATCATTATAAAAAGTATATAATCTATTTGTATCATTATTCGCATTAGCTTTTCCTACTATAATTCCATTTCCAGCGTTAACAAAAAATGCATGTTCTCCCGCCCAGTTGTTTTGAGCAGAAGTTCC
>Ga0207890_1000101_pt1 | contig 39725 bp, 50 predicted proteins | sample LinPmetageLP48_FD_184059 | JGI IMG/M metagenome (GOLD analysis project Ga0207890, IMG submission 184059) | Marine viral communities from the Pacific Ocean - LP-48 (SPAdes) | ecosystem: Environmental > Aquatic > Marine > Oceanic | place: Pacific Ocean | collected 2011-06-13 | reverse complement strand
CGATGATTGTGAACCTAAGTACCTGAAACTAGCGCGTCTACCAATTCCGCCACATCCGCAGGCAAATCCCTTGGTATGACTAGAGTCTTACAGGGATACGATCGTGAGACTCATGAGAGATCACATCGAATCGATGAAGTAATTCTAGCAGAAGGCGTTGTTAGACCCATTAGTCAGGCAGCTACTAGGCGGCTACCAACACGACTCTGAGCCTCAGCCAATTGGTTGTGGTCAATGTGCGTGTAGTAATCAAGCGTTGTGGAAATTTGTGAATGTCCAGCAATAAGCCGAGCCTTCTCAGGGTGTACATCATTCCAAGCCATCCATGTAATGCCTGAGTGACGGCAGCAATTAGGCGTGAACCTCGGATCAATACCGGCATAATCTCTTATGCGTTTGAACCGATCTAAGAACCTTCTAGGGTCATCGAAATAATCACCCCAGATAGGAACTTGTTGATGTTCCCTCATTTGCTCTGCGTACCTGGTAAGTAACGGCAATAGCCGGTCACCTACAGCTGAATCAGCAGGTACATAGAGATCTCGTGCACGGCAACCCTTTTTTAATTTGAAATCTCGTCTGCCACCAATCTTTATGTAAGGAGTTGGGACATCTAAAACAAGATCACGAGGCTGTAGTTGTGACCATTCGTGATAGCTGGTCATTGTGTACGTTGCTAGCCAAATAGTTTCAGCTAACAAGTGCTCGTTATAAACAAGAGCACAGTTGTACAAATGATCAATCTGTGCAGGCGTGCAAATAACACGATCTGTTTTGTTGTTTTGTACTGTGTCGAACTTGAATCTCCCTTGTTGAGTGAAGTGAGCCTGATGACGTGGGTTACCTGGTTCAACCTTTCCGCGTGTAACGCAGTAATTGAGACAGGTTTGAACAGCTTGGATGACCTTTTTAACCGTAGTGTCCGAGTGATTCTTTAAAGAACGACAGTGATCGGTCTTTAATTCATCAATGGCTCCTTGGTTAATGTCCGAGATACGCATACCTCGTGACCAAAACTGTGTGGCGTGATCCGCATTGATCCTTACGGTTGCCGATGGAGGATGTTCAATCTTCCATTCGTCCTTGTACTTGATCGTGTAATCAAGGCACTGACCCCAGGTTAGAAATTCAGCCATTGAGTTGAGTGGATAGTTGTTTGGCTAATTTGCGTCCTTCAGCAGTAAGCCGAAGAAAACGCAGACGTTTGTTTGGTGCGTAGATCTCCTTGGTGATGAGGTTCAACCCTCGCTTTGGATTGCTGCGATGCATACCAGTAAGCCAATCCGAATTACGTGATGCGCTGGCTGATGTCAGTCCGAGGTCTTCCTGCATTTCAGCCGTAGTGCAACCATTGTCACAACTGGCTACATACAGGAAACTAGCGATGACCTGAGCAGGCATCTCAACGTCGAGAACCCTGAGTGATTCGATGATTGTGAGGATTCGCAGCATGTCTTGCCTCACGCTGACGTTGATGTAATCCACGCATCCAGAAGCGGGGGAGGCATAAGTCTACCCTAGTCTTGCCCAAGTGCAAGGATACGCCTGTACTATTTTGCCAGCAATCAAAGAAAGAGACCTCATCCCTGGATACATGAAAATCAAAGAAACGTCTAAGAAACAAGGCAGTAATGCGGTGTGAGTAAAGATTACATAGTATTTTTACTTACTCAAGTACTTGTCTCAATGTTAGAAGGCAATAAATGTTTGTAACGATCATCGCATCCCCAACTACCTTCATGCAATCCAACACGACATAGCTTGTCGAACTTACATGTGCGACATGCGAAGCCATAGCAATCCTTTTTTGAGCGATTGTCTAATTTTATACAATGAACATCTAAAAGGTTTTGCGTTGCAATGCATCCAGCTACTGCTTGTTTGTGGATGTGTGACCGTGTAGCCTCATAAAGCACCTCACTCTGTGTCATACCCCATAACGCTGCATAGCGTTTAAGTAAACAAGCACACTCCTCAGACATCGTAACTAAAACTCTTTTCATTGCCCATACTTAGTTAGTTCTACTATACATTTGATAAGAACTGGATAGGAAACAATTATATTATGTGTCATTATCAAGCATTTGGTCAATAGCTAGTCTAAGTACTTCATCTTTGTGTGGATGCTCCTCAATCTCAGCAATCAATTGAGTAACTAAGCGTTCATGAGCCAAGTCACTCATCAAAAAAGTCGTAGTTGCCGGTGTCGTCATAGTCATCAAGATCGTGGGGTGATACAAAGTGGATTTGTGAAGAGGTGCAAACAGTAAATTCAATTCCTTCTTTATTTAAAAGTTGTTGAACCTTACGTTCTGCTGCATATGTGAGTTGATACACATATTCTTTGACCTTTTTAGTTTTAAGATCTGATTCCCGAATAACACATGCAATGTTTGAAGGGAGTTCCCACGCTGCAATTTTGAAATCCATAAGCTCATCAAATGTATGAGTCATGAATATGTCCTCAGGTGCGTCCTTCCACTTCTGCCAGTTATTAGGAAAATACTTTTTACCATTCATAAGTTCTAATTACATCCTTAAGTTCTGCATTACGGTTTGTGGACAATTCAAAACCAGCCCATGCGGCATGTTCTAAATCGGGAGCCATGACGTATTCCGTCCATCGTTCCTGACCGTCTTGTAAAACAACCATGTATTCGTCAAGCTTTTGGTTTCCTAGTAGTGGCATGTTGTGCGTCCTTGCTTTGTGATTGTGATCTTTTACGCGCTGGCCGCGGCTTAGGTAAGTAAACCTCACGCTTTATCAATTGTTGATAACGTGGTGTCCAAGGATGATCAGGAAAATGATGCAACCAACATCCAATTGCATTCATGATTAACCAATCATCTGTTTTGTCACTCTTCATCTAATGAACCTCTGTGTTCTAGTTCATCACACATAGCGTACATAAATTCATCGTGTTCTATACCGTGATCTAACAACATGCGTGCTGTTGCACGTGCTAAAACATAATCCGCATAACTTTGACACCTGAGTCGTTCTTCTTCCGACTCATTGTCTCTGTGTTCTGTAACTAGACTGATTCGTTTGTGATGGCGTAGTAAATCGTTGGGTGAGTCAAACATGATTAAGAGTGGATAAATGATTTGCGGTCTAGTAAATGAACAATGTTTAATAATTGTTCCTTTGTTAATAGACCTTTGTGGTAATCAGACAAAGCCACAAGTTGTAGATCCTTAACTTGTTGTTGAGTCACCAGTTAACTCCTTATGTTCTTTGATTAAACGGTCACGACAAGCATTTTGTTTATGACTTAAAGTCTTTTGATTGAACTTGATAATATTGATCTCTGATTCAATTACACTAATCTCAAGGCACTTGCTAATGCGTAGTTCCTTGATCTCGTCCTCACAAGAGTCAAACTTGTAGAACCAGCATTCATCGCAGTCACCTGTCACCTCAGTTAAGACCTTGGTTGTCTTTTTAGTGACACTTTCTAGATCCCATTTCTTACGCATCACTAGATCCTGTGCAAACTCAAGATTGCTAATCTTGCTTAGTAGCATTGATTGTTTGGATTCAAGTCTTGTTATGTCTTTGTAGTGTGCTTGCTGTTGGGCAACAAGTTCTTGATAGTCTTCGTGTGTGTAGAAGTTAAACTCGTGTGCGTCCATGAGAATGATGATTGTGAAAGAAAGAAAAAAAAAGAGATGTAGAGTCCCTTAAGTAAGGACACACCTTGAGATGTGTCCCTGCTTGAGAGAGTCATTGACTAAGTGGAGAGATCAAGCAACAGAATGCAGGCGCCTATGTGTAACCCAAGTGATTGCTTGAAGTTCATAAGCAGGCATCTCATTTTTGAGTGCTACGGCTACATAATCAGCCTTGATCTGTCGCCGTAACTTAACACCAATTGATGGAACATTTGCCAATGTAATGCGATCACCAAACCAAATAGAGTAGGCGTGACCATCAATGCATACATCATCTTGGCCGATGATACATCTAAAGAACTCGGTCAACTTAGGACCGCTAAGAATACTTTCGACCACATCAAGAGTAGGGATACAAGCAAGAATGCGCAGAGCCTTGTCTTTGTTCTTGCCGAATGTGCATACCTTGACAGTGTCACAAGCTTCAATCCCTGAAGTACAATAAACGTTGATCAAGTTCTCGGCGTCGATAAGATTACGCGTCCACTTATTACGTGGACTAAGTGCAGCAATCACACCACAAGCAGTGGTGACATCAACCCCGTATCTGTTGGATAGCTCGACTGCAGCATCCCTTGCTGTGTCATACCAATCTTGTCCCGCTACTACATCAGCAACAGAAGCAAGATCGAGCACGGCCTGGATGTGCTTTTGATTCTGGGTGTACATAATTGACCTAGTGCAGTGAATGATTAATTAAATACAATCGCAGGCTGTGTGCACATAACCGCATCCATAGGATGGATTTTTGTACACTTGCCAAACTTTTTACACTTAGAATCGTAAGCTGTCAGATTATGATTAACCCATAACCCAAGACTAATCAATGGATTAATCATTAGGTTAAGGATTGCACGCCTACTGACTTTGCTATACCTGTAAATCGATCCCTTCGACCATGCAACCTCAACGATTCCATAGACTGGATCGATATACATTACCTCAACAGCTTTTGAGGTTCGGTGAGTAACTCTGAAGTACAAAGCAATGAATAATAAATGGATGTGCCATGATCAATCAAACGGGTGGCTCCGTCTATCGCTGAGTCAGTGTTAAACACTGGTTACCTGGTGCCGTGGTAACTCGCCTCTTAGTCAGCGGTAACTATTTAGTTGTCGAGGTGCTGTGTCTATCATTGCACAAGTGGAGAGGTTCCGCTAGGTCAATGGTGACACTGTAATGATTGGCTCGTTCAGATCTGAAGTAGAGTCTTACTGAAGCCAAGGTATCTAACGCTAGGCCAGAGCCATCGGGGCGGTCGATGCATCAAACATGGCAGGTGATTAACGATTGGTCAACATCAGATTATACAATTGATGTGCATATTTTATACCAACCCAGTCATAGCAAAAGGTTAGAAACAGAGGCGCAACAGATAGATATAGAAAGAGAGCAAGATATTGACTGCGCTGGACAGCTTCGACCCAATAAATAGCCTTAACCCTAGTGAATTGCGTTAGTTTATGGAACTAAGGGAACCAAAACACCCCCTTGGGGGCTCCTGGATCCGGCGCATATAGAGGATAGGGCAGACAAAATTATGTAATTTTTTCCTCTTGAACCACAAATGAACATTCAATCAGTCGATTGTCGTAATCAAACGCTTGAATAACGTAAACATCTGGTGCTACGTTAACAAGACCCACAATTACCATAGAAAAAATGTATTCACACATTCAAACTACCATTTTAGTATCAATAACAAGTTCTTCATCGTGAGCTTCAGGACCAAACCCTTCAGACTTAATGACATTCATATCAATAGGTTCTTTAGGTAAAGATAAAGCAATAAGAGGTTCCATCCAAGCATACAATTCTTTGGATGAATCTAGGAACTTAGCTGGACCTAATACTTTTTTCATTTCTTTAACAGTAGTCACACCTTGACAGGTAAACTTATAAAGAACAGTAAAGAAATTAGGACCTTCACGAACACGATGAAACTCTACATGTAGTCCTTTTGTATTGTGTATGTATTCTGGTTTATGCATAGTATCTAAGAGTTGATAAGTAGAAACATTCAGTGTTTCCAAAATCAACCGGGAGTTAGTAAAAGTTAAATAAATGTTGTCTTTTGAATTTAACTTGTGGGCGGTACTTACAAAATGTCCATTCAGCGGACATAAGTAAAGGGGATAATTACTATCCCCCTTAGCCAGAAAGGCGAGTCCACCCTACTCTCCTCCCTGTATACGGTAGGGGTTTCTCTTAAAACCAGGTGGGGACTGAACTTTTAGGATTACCATTAGCTTGACGTCTTTGGTTAATATCCATACCTAAAACCATGTGATTAGCAGCAGCTTGGGGGTCATTTTGCCACTGTGCGAGCATATCATTCCATTCATCCATCTTACGATTTTTGATTGATTCATGAGCGGAGATAGCAAGTGCATCAGTAAAATATTTAACACCTTGAGCTAGACAGTCAATTCTGTCATCGTGTTTAACGGCACCTTTTTCTTTACACATGCGGCTCATTTGATAAAACAGCATATACATAAGACGTTTTTCAGGGGCTTCATCTGGGTTAGATTTAAAGTCCCAATCAATAACTGATTTATCAACGACTAATCGGTGTTGGTTAAGGATAGGTTCAAGAGCATCAATAATCCTATCTTCTTTACGAACATTGGCACGAACCTCTTCAATATCAACTAATTGTTGACGTTGGATAAGGTGTTTTTTAAATAATTCAGCAACAATACCATCACCAAAGTTAGTTTCAATAACTAATTTAGTAACGTTATATTTTTTACAACCTCTAAGAATATCTAGCAAGGTATTGTCAGAGTACCCATCTCTGTAAGCACGCATTTCGTGCAAGTAGAGGAAGCCGTTTTTTTGAGATATGAATGCTGCTGAAGTTTCGTCAGTTCCTCTACCCGAAGGGTCAACCGAGCAGATTGTTTCTGAGTAAGGTGTCCACTCACCAGTGAGTTGCATTGGAGAATAAAAGTAATCTCCTGGGAGACCGACTGTGGGTAAGTCTTTAATAAGGTTTTGTGGGTCTGAGCACCAGACGACATTGTCAGGAGCAGAGGAGGGGTTAACAGAAGTAACCACAAGGTCTGCCATTTTAAGAGGGAATTTTTCTGCATCACTAAGGGAAGTATCGAGCATAAACTGAAGCATGAAGTTGCTACGGCCCATAGCAGCTTCACGTTCAAGTAAGTCATTAGCATCAAACCGATCAGGATCAGTAACTGACCAAGCTTCAGCACCGTTATCGATGTCAGCTTGTAATTGAGGAGCCATCAGTCCTTCGTAATTAGATGTTTTACGAGGGATACGTGCAGGCCAAACAAAAGGTTTGTAGTTACGTTCTGCTAGTTTTCTGTAGACAGTAAATGTAGTTTGTGGAGTACCTAAGTACATAATTCTGGAGTCATCCTTAGGAGTAAGGATAGATTCAGCCTCAGTACAAAGTTGTAGAAGTTTCTCGCGCATCATCTCAGAAAGTGAGTTGCCGGGAACCTCTATATCGTCGAGGATCATCAGGTCGGCCCTAGAACCGGTCAATTGCCCCGTTATCCCGACTGACTTAACAGAAGGGGCCTGGTGGGGGCTACAAGCAACGTCAAAGGAGATACGAGACCAACGAGAGTCATCACCCTTAGGCTGTAAGTGTTTAAGCCAAGGTGTCTCAATAATCAGCTTCTGAAGGAAGATAGACATGTTGTCAGCACGTTCCTTAGAAGCCGAAATAATCATGATCTTTTTTTCAGGGTTATTAAAAAGCGTCCACAGAACAAAGGCTCCAGTAATCCAGCTTTTTCCCACTCCACGGAAAGCTTGTATTTGAAGACGTTTAGGTCCATGTTGAATATAGTCTGCGATTGCATATTGTGCTCTAGTGGGTGAAGGTAAATCAAGTTGTTCCCACAATGCTTGTAAGAACAGTTTAAAGTCAGCCTGTAAGGCATGTAAGACGTTTGTCATCTAGTCATTAAGGTCATTGGTCGCGGAACCCAAGTTTCTGGTTTATTAGGCTCTTCATTTGCAAATTGTTCTTTTGTATGGTCTACAAACGTTTTAGCAGGGCTAGTTCCAGTCAAGCCTTCAACTAATTGATCTAAACTCATTAAACCTTGCATATAAGGTCCAGCTACAGGGACATAGCCTAAAGCTTTTCCAGCAGCGTATTTACCTAAACGTTTAACAACATCCGTAGGATCAAATTTGACATACTTACCATATTTACCCCCTTGAGCACGTGGTTGCCAAGTATCTTCTGAGATACGATTTCCGTATCCCTTTTGAACTTCCTCATATTTAAAATCACTTACCTTTTGCTTATATGGATAAGCTTTAAAAGCACCTTTAGTAAACCGGTCATACGCTTTTGCACGAGCATTTGGTTTACCGGGTTCATCCTTAAATCTAGTATCAATTAAGTCATCATCAATAGGTTGAAATGTATACCGTGAATCGAGTGTCTTATCAATTCTAGCTGCAGGTATTTCGTCAATCATTTGATTAACGGTTGCACGAATACCGTACTGTTGAACTTTGGTAGAAGGGTTAGTTGGGCGATTATAACCAAAATCTTTATTTTGAAATGACAAAGAGGCTCCTTTATTTGTAGGTTGTAGATCAACATTAATACCAGTAACTGGATTAATAATCATGAGACCACCATGTTGGTTACTCTTAGGTTGATTACGTTGTAAACTATCTAAAATGCGTAGAGCTTCCATTGCATCTGGACTAGGACCACCTCCAAGAGGCATTCCTAATTTAAAAAGAAGTTGAGAACGTTCTGCTACTGAAAGATTTTCTGTATCAGGTTTAGAGCTAATTTTTGGTTCCATTTAAAAAGCCGCCCTTACGGACGGCAATATGTTTAGTAAAGTTAGTTAATATGTTTAGCTAAGACGTACTCACGTAAATGGTTAACACCAAACGTTGTACGCATAAAATCTAAATAGGGCTTGCTTGCCTTGTTCTGATTACATCTTTGACAGGCTGGTACGATATTAGAGGCGATAGTTTCGCCACCAGCACTGCGTGGAATAACATGATCGAGAGTAAGATTAGATAATTCATAAGATTCTCCACAGTAGACGCATGTACAGTCAAAATGTTCCTTTAGAGCTTTGCGCCAAAGTTTTTTAGACATAGAACTATTCATGGCTATCAGGTTTTGTAAATAGTGATCAGGTGTAGGAAGCAAGGGTGTCATCAGCGAGTTCGTTTGTTATTACCGTGACCATTACGTGCACGATTTATTTTCATAGATTCACGTCTAAGATTACCCTTGCTGTCATGAGACATATCGGGTCCTCCTTTGCCGTAGACGCCGGCTTTACGACGTGCTTTATTTAAACGAGATCTGTATGCTGATTTACCTGGTTTTTTGTTATATTCCCGCATGTAACTGCGGTGCTTTGCTGCTGCTTTAGGATTAGCTGCGTAATATCGAGATGTTTTACCTTTTTCCATATAGACGAGATTGAACCATTTCAGGATCTACTTTTGGAAGCATTTTTGTAAGTTTGTCTAGAGGATTACCGTCATAAGCAATTCCACTAATATCATTTTTATGCAGCCAATCACAAGCTGCTTTTAGTTCATGAGCAGTAGCTTCTCCAGCTTTAATGCGTTTAAGAAACTCCTCAGTAACTAAATTATGCAGTTCATTAAACTGATCTTCAGTCGCTTTCTTTTTTGACACTTGCTTTCTTAGCTTTGGTTTTCTTTACTACTGGTGCTTCAATTGCATAGCGTGTCTCACCTGGTTCATGTACTAGGTGTGATTCTGCACGTACTGCTTGTTCAGCAGTTTCATAAGTACCAAGCACTTTTTGAGTACGGAGGTCTACTACGTTGTAAGACATAATTAATTCCTAAGGACAATTTGATCTAATTTGTTTTCAATACGCACCATATGGTCTTCCATACGTTGAACCATGACTGATAAATCAGCCTTAGATACATAGTCTTGAGCCACGCCAAGTTCAATGGCATCGATACGTCTGTCAAGACCACTAATGCGATCATGTACATTATTTATTCTGTTGTGTAATCTGTTATTTAATGCTGAGCCACCTGCAACTATTGCAATGACAGCAGCTACAAGTGCTTCCATTATTCAAGTGAGACTATTGGTACAACGTCATTACATAAAACTTCGACTCGACTACCGGGTCTAAAAGTAAACCCAGATTTCATAATCTCAGTACATTTAATTGCCCTGACTAATTCATAGTCAAGACGCATCTTTTGTTCGTGTTTACGGGCGATACTTTTACAGGTTTCTACCATGCCACCATCTAGTGGTACTGAGAAGTTCAGTTGTAAGCCAAAGTTATTGCTTCGTACATACCCAGTATGATCGTGTGGAACAGTATCATTGCCCATATAAAAGGGCGAGAATTGCATGGTTGTTCCATTACAACTATTGTTTGCTGCAAAGTATTGGCGAGATGGAGCTCCATTGTTCTGGAATTGCACCGCCTGATTAGTAACATTGCCTGTTGCAGCGGCTACAGGGTTAGATGAATTTTGTACTGTTGGTTCTTCATTAGCAAACACTGGGTTTACTGAGAGAAGACCGATAATGAGGTAGTAACAGTATTTTGTGTAATTGCTTCTGTTACTAAGCTGTCTTCGATTTTGCCTGCTGCCCGTGTCACAACTTCTAGTTGAAAGGCGTTGCCAGGCGTTTTTAAAGTGAACTTGGTTCCAGTGGCTGAGATATCGTCTCCACTGGCTTGAATATTTGTTCCTGACCATGATGAATAAGCACCACCGTATACGTTTGTAGCAATGGTGCGGTCAATATCAATGGTGGTGGTGGTGGTTGACTGCATTGAACCTTGCGTGAAATTAGGGGTTACCTGAGCAGATACTGGAGCTGCAATTAAAAGAAGTAATAGTAGTTTCTTCATTTGTTTTTTTCTCTTGAAATAGAAAAGGTTGCTAGAGTTCCGCTTAGAATTGAAGCGACATATGTAGGGTCCATCTTTTCCATCCATCCTGCATAACTTGCAGTTAGGAGTCCGGCTGACCAGACAAGGACGACGAATTTGATGACCCCGCCTTTTTTGTCATCTTGTTCCATGCTTGCTTAAATATGGGTTTCATAAGCATCACTATGTATTTAAATAGTGATGTAGCAGCAAGGGTGGCACCTACAGAGATAAACGCTGTAGTTGCTGCTGTAGTCATGATTGTTGTAGTCGGCATTGGGACTTCTAAATCCGTAAATGGGACTTCAAAAATCTGAGCTTCAGGTGGAATTATTTTTGGAGTAAAGGCAGGTGATACCGGGGCTGTAGTTTTATTTGTAGCTTCTTTTGCAGGAGCAGGATCTGAGTTAATACCCTCTATCCCTGGAGGTGGCCTAAGCGTGTTAGGAGGTACTACAAGCGGCTTATACGAGGGTATATCAGCCTGTGGTACCTCTAGTATAGGAATAGGTAATTGGAACGCTTCAGGTAGATTTAAAGAGGGTAATTGGGGCGGGTTAACCCACTCCATTACTTAACTCCAAACAATCCACGTTCGATAAAATCTACTGCTGTATCGTCAACAGTATTGTCTGTTGTAGAAACCAACTTCCGCAGCAGGTCAACAATCAATCGTTTGACCTTTGGAGATTGGATAAAAGAAAACAGAACGGGACGGATAAGTGTAATCATAATTAAATAGGTGTAGGCCATGCCGTAGCAATGGCAGGGTTAGCGACAGTTTCCATGACTGGATCACCAGCTACTGGGTTAGCAACTGTCTTGCCGTCTTCAGTGATGGTGTCAGGTTCAACAACATCTTTACCGTCAGCATCTTTTTTCTGCTGGGTAACTGTGGCTGCACCGAATAGAAGCTCCTTTAGAGCTGGTACATCAGCAGCTTTACCAATCTCTGTCTGACGTGTATTACATGCAGTACGGACAGCAGCACGGTATGTCTTCCAAGTAGATGGGATATTAGTTCCAGTCTCCTTAGCTTTGATGATGCGCCAGTCACTAGGAGCTAGCAGTGAAGCTGCAATATCACCTTGAGTGGCTGACCACAGTGTCTTCAAGCCAGTAGTCTTAACTTCTTCACCATCAACAGTTTCAGTCTTGTCGTCTAGTTGCTTAGGGTTATCTACACCCCAGTAGAACCGTTGGTCATACGTGGGATCATTAGCAACTTCAGTAATTCCAATGGCTTGCTTCTCTTCAAGTGAAGCTAAGCGCAGCCAATTAGCTGGATACTGAATATCATTATGTGTGAATGCCCGATCATAAGATAGGGGCTTGTTATCTAGTTTAAGCATAATTAATTAGTTAGCGTGCGCGTGCAGTTTTGAAGGGGTTTTCGGCTAGGGCGAAATAAACGTAAGTGCCACCTGACGCATTATGTCCTGCACTTGTAAGCCGTGGCTTAAAACCGTTTGAAAGGAAGTCAAACATTGTGGTTGAAGCTTCAGCGTTAGAATTGCTTGCCTGAAGATATTCGTCGATTACATTACTTGGCCCTCTTGTTGAATCTAAAATTGTCCAATCGTTGCCGCCAACATCACTTCGTTTGTAAAGAATCCATGCCGGTTTGAAGCCGGTAAACACAAACGGGCCTGACGCGTCTCCATTGCCGGTGTAGCTACCCACTGAGCTATAGCCCGGAATAGAAGTCCACGCATAGCAAATTATGCCTTGACCAGCACCATTCACTTCATGCGTATTTTTTAATGTAATTATGGAACTTGTTGGCTCAGTGTTGTTTAAATAGGCGTTAACAACAGCACCATGAGTTCGGTCTAAAGTCAAATACTTTGTCGCGCCGTAAGACTTGTGGTAGGTGTACCAGCTGCCTGAATCACTTCTTACTTTAAATATGAAAAATTCAGGCTTGCTGTTGAGGTTGTGGCCAATCGTCGCACCAACCGTTCCGTTGCCCGTATATCCAATTATCGAAAACCCAGCAGACGCATTGGTGCGAACATTGGTAGTGATGCTGCCGTCGTTGTTAGTTACCGTCGATGTTCCGGCGTCCCAGGCCCAGCCTGCATAAGTTCCTCCAGAGGCATTTGAATATGAATGACCACCAAGCGTAAACCCATCGGTATTAAAAGCAGTCAAAGTGGTTGTATCTGTGAACTCAGCTTGAGTTGAATCAGTGTGCAATCCTTTTGTAGCAGTACGGATTGTGTCAAAAACCATGTGGCTTGCAGTAGCATTCCTTCGTTTAATCCATGCAAAATCAGGAGAAAAGTCGTAACCCGTTATGGCTTGGCTTGATCCAGTACCACTCCATACTTTCGTATCAAAATACTTACTGCCATCCGCAATCGTTGGCTCAGGTAAGTTTGCGGTGTTTAAAGACTTGTAGCCGCTTGGTACGTTGCTATTTGCGAAGGCACGTTGGCCGAAGTTAAAGTGGCCAGTACCGTTAAATTGGCTTACATACATGCCCTCGGTAAACCTCCAAGCCGTACCAGTGCTAAAGTCAATAGAACCTACTTCGGTGCCATTTTTATAGAACTTAATTGTTGAGTTATCCATGTCAATAGCGGCACCTAGGATGTCATTCACTCCATAATTTTGCATATAACCACTGCCGTCAAGTCCAGTCATGGTTGTGCCACCTAACGAACTTGAAGAACCAGCACCCCAATAGACGTATCCGTTTCCACCATACCAACCAATTGATTTAGAGTTGGAGTCACTAGGCGTTGCACCTGATGGATGATCTATTTGCGAAAAGCATAAGTTATATGATCCCCCAGCTGTTGAAGTGTGTTCGCAATACCACTTTCCAGACTTTAAAAGAAAAGTTGAAAACGCAGGGTTTGATGATGTAGTTTGCAAATTGCCGTTGGCTAACGTAGCTGTTGCCAATTGGTGCAAAGGATTTAACGTCGCATAATTGCCAACAACCTCACCGCCCGCTCCAGTGTCTGTCTGCGTGCCGTTGGTTGGGGAGTCAACTAGGGAGTCGTTATTTGCTCCTGCTGCAACACTTAAGTTATTAACAGTCCACGTATTGCTGTTGCCACTTGTGTCCGTACCAAGAGCAGCGTTTGAACTGTTGTCTTTGAAGTCGAGGTGGAATCCATTTGTTCCATAACTTCCGCTATATTTCTTCGGCTGCCACACACCGTTGTCATCAGTCTCACCAAATGAGCTACTATCTAATGCTTGACCATCGATAAAATGTACGTCGGCTAAGTAGCCGTTTAAAAACGTGGAATTAGCAGAATTTTGGCCAATATATGTTGCAATATTATTATTTATAAATGTTTGGTAATTCTGCACAGGATAACTATTTGTAGCAAAGGCCGTTACCTGCACGCCATTAATATAAATTTTTACTCTATTAGAAGCTGTGCTTTGAGTAGTGTCTACAGACAAAACAATGTGATACCAAGCAGCGGGATCTCTTAGCAACTGTGTTGTCTGTAGCCATCCATCTCTGGCTGCGTCCAAGTAGAAAGAAATGGTTTCGTCATCCCATATCATAAGTTGATCCTCGGCTCCACTACCTCCAGCACTAAAGATAGTTTGGTAAGCGCCGTTGATGTCTGTTCTTTTTACCCAACCGCTCCAAGTCCAGGTCTTGCGATTACCTGCAGCACTTGGGGTTCTATTTAAATACGCAGAATCACCTGAGTTAAACCTAAGCGAACGTTCGATCTCGTAGCCACCTCCTTGTCCAGAGGCACCGGCTAGAATATTATTAGATATTGGCATATATCAAGACGTGTACGTAAGGTTATCTGTTGCTACTACATGAATCTTTCCAGCTTCCTGGACAATATAATCCACACGTGCACACTTACCAGCAGTACCAGTTAGAGCTGGAGCAGTACCACCAGCAAAGTACCATTGGTTACCCCAAGTAGGAGCAGCACAAGTAGTAGAACCTTGAACAATAAAGATAGAACCACTTTGACCAGCTACTTCTGTTGTGGGATTAGCAAACAGAATTGCTGCATGTCCTGTGGTTAAGATGAAGTTATTAGATACTGCAAAGTCAATAGTGATTGAAGCAGCAGACGTAAGTGTTGTAACTTGTCCACGTTGTGCAGCAGTAAACGTCTGTGCAGCATCTGTCTTAGCAGTGTCAGCATCGAATGCTTGGATAGTAGAACCAATGTCTGAATCCTGTGCATAACCACTAAGGTCAACAGCAGCAGCTTGTGTACTTACAAGGGCTGATCCTTCTTTGACATATAGTTTGTTTTGATCAGTTGCATAGCAAACCTCACCCACTTGGATGTCGGCTACTGAGCTATTAAGATTGGAATATGTACCTCGTGCTACACGCAGAGGAGTTCGGTTAGCAGGTGTTGGCATTAGAAAGATCCTCCGTCGAATGTTGATGATGATGTGACAAGTGATGCTCCACTGTCAAAGTTGCCGCCGTCGGCTACAAGTATTTGTGTCATTGTTGACCAGCTCATTACTCCACTACCATTGGTAGCTAAGAACTGACCATTTGTACCTGTGTTATTAGGTAGTGTCAGCGTATAAGTAGCTGCTGCACTATGTGGTGGTCCTTTAATCTTAATGCCATGGGAATTATTCTCACAGTTAAGAGTAATTTGACCAGAACCATTCGTGCTATCACCAGTAACTACTGGTAGGTTTTTAGTTAGATAACGAGTCTCAGAATCATTAGCAAAGTAGCTCATGAACACCCAGGTAGAACCTGAAGTTGCATACCTGAGTCGTACTGTCAAACCAGTAGCACCTACAAATCCACTAGGAAGACCACTTAGCGGACTAAATGATTGAATACCTGTACTATTTCCAATTTCAATGTAGTCATTATTAGATGGACTACCAGGAATAGCAGCTACATTAGCTATCAAAGTAAATAAAACGGCACTAGCAACAGCAGCATTGGCTGCATTAGCGCTGTTCACTGCAGCCGTAGCGTTTGTATTGGCTGTATTAGCAGTGGTTACTGCACCATTTGCAGTCGTTACAGCACTTCCTGCTGTTGTATTTGCGGTGTTTGAAGTTGTTACAGCGCTGTTAGCTGTAGTAATAGCAGTAGCAGCATTTGCTAATGCTGTATCAGCTTTAGTTACAGCTCCGTTAGCAGTACTAATTGCAGTAGTAGCATTTGTAGCTGCAGTATTTGCAGTGGTAACTGCTCCGTTAGCTGTAGTAGTCGCAGCATTTGCTGTCGTTACTGCACTAGCTGCTGTCGTATTAGCCGTATTTGCCGTGTTAACAGCAGTTGTTGCACTAGCTGATGCTGTATTAGCAGTAGCTACAGCAGCATTAGAAGTAATAACAGAATTTGCAGCATTGGTAGTAGCTGTATCAGATATATCCGTAGATTCCTGTGTTACATACAGAAGCTGAGTAAAGTTATCGTTAAAATCAACAGCACGTAGTGCACTACCAGATTGAAAATTTGCTTCAATAGAGGCATTATTAGTGTCTCTAGAGATTTTTACATTACCTGTTCCTGAGGGAGGCGCTGTTGAAAAAGTAAGAGTGGAGCCACTAACAGAATAAGCTGTAGTAGCGACACCACCAATACTTGCTTTTACATCGGTTGTATTGATATAGGGAAAGGTAAATGCAAAAGCCTTAGTAGATCCATTCCCGTTATAAGTTTGAAATGTTGCCATTATTGTTGTTGAAGAGTTTCTTGTTGTACTTTAATAGCCTCTTGAATATTACCGAAGCGAAGATATTTCTTCGCTAATTTTGCTCCAAGAATAGTATCGACAGGGATGTCACCATTAGCCAAGGCTTTTTGCTCGGCACGTTCTAAACCTTGCTTAAGTATTTTCCGTATCTTGTCATATACCGGACCAGTTTGTGGTGGCAAATCAACCACATTAGAATCCTTTCCTGAATTACGATGATTACGAAGATCATCTAAGAAGGAATTATATTCAGTATTATCTTTAATTGCATCAATCTTACGCCACAACTCTTGTTCACCAACATATTTCATGATGGTTTCACGTTCAGTGGGTGAAAATTCATACTCATCACTAGAGTCTTTACGAAGAATAGAGGTTTTATTAAAACCTGTACTAAGTAACCATTGACGCCACTCTTCCTTTTCGCCACTTACTTTGATAGGGCTTAAAGCATTAATAATTCTAAGCATAGGATTATCAATATCACGTATACCCTCACCAGTCCAAGGATCGATCTGCTCAGGAAGCAGAGTATTTACACCAGGTAGTCGGTTCATCAAGTAAGTACGCCAATCATCATAAATATCTTTTTGTGCAATACTGACTGCATTAGCAGTAGCCCCAAGAGCACCACTTATCGGTATCATTGAACGTATTTCATTAGCAATATACCGCTGTACTGCAGCACCTCTATCGCCTCCTGCAAGTTGTACAAGTGGCTCTAAGCCTTGAATAGGAGTTGATTGAGTAAAACTTTGAGCAAATGTCCAAGATATTTGACCCAACGTATTTTCTATAGCCTTAGGGCCGATATGATTAGCGTGATATGCCATATCACCAATGATTGATAGGACAGGATCAAACGGTGGGATACCGTCATACGAAACCCAGTTACCCATAATCTTGATCATTTTTGGCTGTATATTGTTTTGTCTCCAGTAACGCTGGTCCTGCTTACCAGGAGGTAAGTTACCCCGAATATTGCCTGCAAGAGCGTATTGAGCAAGACCTAAGCTGAGGCCAGTGCCCATTGCAAGACGACCATTGTATTCAGCCTTAAGGTTCTTATAGATCATCATGAATTGAGGCTCTTTACTAGCATCAATACCATGCTCCATTAATGCCTCGATAATTTTCTCTTGATTATCACCAGCAAGTAGGGTCTTTCTAGTGCGACTGTCTACTAAATTAGCTACAGGTAGATATGTAAGTGATTTACGAACCCAATTCACACCGGTATTGGGGAACATAAAGAAGGGTGTAAGGACTGGAATTCTATTAGTAGCTGTAGTAATAAAATCAGCAATACCAGTATCAGCATTTAATGCAAGTTCACCAGAAGTATGTTTTAGCCATTTATCGCTGACCATTCCATTATCATCAAAGATATTTTTGTAATGTTTTTTAGCTGCTGCTTCTAAATTACCTTTAGTTAAATTGCCACCACCGGAAAGAACTTCGTCATAAGCCCGGAATTTGCTATTTGCTGTGGCTAGTAGCGTGTTTGAGTAAGTATCAATACCAAGCATAGCGTTAGTGCCCCAACGCATAATTGGGTTATGACCCATATCACGATTCCATCTCATCCAGCGGATCATATAAGCATCGCCAGTCTTACCTTCCTGCAAAGCAAGATCCTCTATACGTTCAAGGACCTCCCAACGTGCATCATCAGAGAATTGATAATCTTTACGCAGACGATCCATTACTGATTGAGGATCTTTACTAGCTTTTTTGAACATTTCAAATGCATCTTTCAACGCAGGACCCTGTGCATCAAATGAATTGAAAGCATATAAACCTGCACGCATACGATGAGTGTCCATTGAAAGAGCAGCACCAGCCATATATTCAATAGGCTTTAGGATTAGAGCAGAACCGTTGCCAACAGCTGCTGTCATAGCAGATACACCACTAAGAACATTGTTAAAACGAATTTGTTTAAGTCCTTTAGCAAATAGATTGAGATTACCGTCAGCGTTATAAAGCAAAGAACCAGGACTCATTTGCTTTCTAGCCCATTTAGTCATCTTAACAAGCGTATCTACCTCACCATTAGTAAGGTCATATGCCATAGCTAGTGTGTGTGCAGCCTCAGGATTTTGCTGCATTAACCGCTTCATATTAGAATGCATATTTATAGCATTTTCACGGTTTTTAGTGACTAATTCACTTATCTCGTCATAAACCACCTTGGGAGATTTTTTGCCCCAATTTTTTGGATTCCACCAACGCTTATTAGCAAGTGACCAACCTGCAAGAGATTTGTTTAAACCATACTCTTCAAACAAAAACGACATCTTGTCGGTGATGATTTGAGTGGCACGGTCTGGATCAACAGCACCTTTAAATTTATTAAGTGATTCAGAGATAGCTTCGATTTCAAGTCCCGTAGTCTTCATTACACGTGCAGAAGTTTTAGCTACGTCTCCATCTAGATACATAGCTGTTAGAGCCTGCAAAGCAGGACCAACTTCCATTGCAGTTGGATCGCTAATTGGAGATGCAGTAACACCACTAGCTAGGTTTCGGATGTCGCGTTTATCCATAAACAAGGATTTGAGCTGATCTACATTTTCAGCCTCAAGAATCTCCCGAAATGTACGCCAACTACTTTCTTCTATTTCCTTATATACAAGCCGCATACCACCCCAGGCAGCGTCATAGACACCAGCCTGTGACTTGTCTTCTGCAATACTCACAATCACGTCTCTGCTACTACCGTTAACACCTAGACCGTCTTGCAACATAGGATCAGTCACAACAGGTGTAGGAACACCTTTTTGTGGCATTAATTCCATTGTTGCAATGTCAGCAGCATTACGAGCTGCTGCACCAGGAGGTGAACTAAACCGTACAGTTTGACTAGGATCAGCTAACTCAGATTGAATATCTGGATCATACTTAGTGTATTGAGGATCAGCCATAAGTTTACGACTACCGATCTCATCTGTTTGCCAATCACGTGAAGCATCCTGTTTTTGTACATAGCTTTCAAGTGGGTCCTCAGTGACACGTGAGTTACCAGTACGTGCTACTTCATCAATAATTTCGCCTTTCTCTTGTTGCAGTTGTGCAACCTTAGCGTCTAGTATTTCTCCATCTTGCTTAGATAAAAATTTACCAAGACGGGTTTGATTTGCTAAGAGTAATTCGTCATCAATTTGATGTGTACGCTTTACACTATATGGATCAGGATTTTCTAGAGCAGCATTAAGTTTATAGTTTTCAGCGATTTCTCCCTTTGGGATCATCCATTCCATAGGACCTTTGCCGCGTTGCAATAAATATCCAACGGCATCACCAGCTAAGGAAAAGATGCCTGATTCCATCATGAGCTTAAAACGACGCACTGGAGGTGAATCACCATCCATTACCTGCCAAGCATCTGGAATATTCATGCCAAGTGGATTGCCCATATCATCTAGGAATCCGTCTAATGAAGATGCAATACCTTCATCACGTTCGCTGTAATCACTGACACCTACAACAGCTACATCAACTGCAGCAGTAGTAAATACCTTTGCAAGACCACGAGCAATAGCACTACCGCCAGTAGCACGAAATGCAGCACTACCAGCCATTGGGCCAAGAGCCATTGAGCCAACAATGGTTGGAACAATGACACCCGTTACATCACGGATGCCTTGAGATAAGGGTGATTGAAATTTAGTCTTCTCATCCCATGCGTCATCAATGGCTTGACCACCGGCCATGCCGGCAACGTCCATGCCAAGATCAATAAAAGGAAGAGGTGTAGCGGCAGTAACAACAGGTGCAAGCACTTCCATAGCCTTGTAATCGGCTTCAGTGCCGGCAGAATATCTACCTGATTGAGCTTTATAATCAAACTTAGATTGCTCAGCTTGTTCTGCTTCAATACGCTCTTGCTCTAGTCGTTCTGCCTCTCTTTTTTTTAGTTGTTTTTGTCCGGGTGTTGTATTAGGTGTACTGGCATCGTTAGGATCGCCGGTATATTCCTGTACTTCTGTGTCGTATAGACGCTTCAATTCCTCTTCTGTTAATCCAGAAGGGTTATAACTATCCATTTAGTAAATCCTTAGACTTTATAGATGCTGCCGTCAGACAGCTGAACAATGGATTGTCCCTTGTATTTTGCAATAACACGGGAACCTTGTTTCAATTTAATCGGTAAGGCAGAGTCCCAATCCTTAGATAAAGACTCTGTATCTTCCTTAATCGAAAAAAATGAACTAATGTCATCGATTTCATTCATTAATATTTAAGAGTTGATTGGCATAAGTAAACCTGTCACCTTCCTCACCGTAACCCCAATATTGTTTACTAGCAGTACGGAGTTGAGGCATTGAAGAATTTGGGTTGGTAAAAATTTCATAAGCCTCTGGGTAAAAATTTTTCATTTCCCATTGCATAGCCGACAGTTGTTCTGAATGACTGGCTTGAGAAATATTCTTACCGAGATATTTTTCAATTTTTCCTAATCGTGCTGGATCATCGGACCAAGATGCCCAAGATACTAAACCTCCATTACGAGTAGTACCATCTCCCAAAACCTGTCCCCAATCACGTTGTCCATTCCAAGACGATTCTTGTTGAATATTGCCAGCAAGGACTGCAGCACCCTGAGGACTAAAACCTAAACTACTTTGCAAGAAGTTAGCTCCAGAACGCATATCCTGTGGGCCAATACGATAAGAAAGACGAGAAATTGATTTACTTGTGCCAGAAAAAGTACTGTGAGAGTCTCCATGTTTCCGCATAACTGCAGCCACTTGTGGTGCATTAGATGCAATATCTGCATAAGGTATAAACATTTTTAATTGAGGGTTATTTTCTATTAACTGACTAATCTGCTGAGCAGGGGTCAGGTTAGGTTGATTGCGACCTTCATCAGTTTGTAGTGACCAAAGGGCTCCAATTATTTCAGGGTTATTACTGCCAAGTTTTCGAGCGGTACTGGTAGCATTGTGAAAGCCTAATGATTGATTACCCATTCGTGCAGGTAATAAATTAGGTGAACGATCAGTGACACTACTGAGCTTATTCCAAGTCTTAGGGCTATTAATAACTCGCTTTAGTTCAGGAGATATTTCAGAAACATTTTTTCTAAGAATATCAAATGAGCCTTCTTTAGCTTCAGCATCAATACCAAGAACTTTAAACCTACGATTTAGTAATTCATATAATGGAATACCTGCAGCATCAGCTACTTCCTGATCGAAGGCTGTTGGCTTGACCTGTTTACCGCTATTGATTTGTGCAGCATAGGAAGGCATACTCGAATCAAGCTCTGTCCATTCCTTGACATCCAATAAGCCAGCACCATCACCACGAAGAGACAGCCCTACTTGATTAGCAGTATTAACACTACGTGTAGGTACTCTTATGGCTTTAGTGTGGTCACCAGTAGTTAATTGTGAATAAATTGCACCACGGTCGAGATCTGATCTGTCAACAAAGAACATACCCTCTTCCCTAAGCATCTCACTTTGAACATCAGCCCAAGCTTTTTTAGCTGCAACATCAGGGGTAAATTCTTCAGCATATGTATTAAACTTTTGTATGTACATATCAGCAGCCAAATCAGCAGCAGCTTGTGCAGAAAAATGTTTAGGTTGTCCTGAAACATCGAAACGTCCAACCGCGTTGGAAGCAATAGCTAAAGCTTGAGATCTAATTGTTTTTTGGGAATACCTAAGACCATTAGGAAGTTTTACTTTATCTAGTGCTTTAAGTTTTTCAGTCTCTGAGTCATAGAACTCTCTATTAATATGACCAGCTTGGAATGCACTATCTAATACAGGTTGGCTAAGTTCTTGCTGTTCGCTTAAGTCAGTGATTAATTCCTTGGTAAGTTTAGAATCAGAGTATGAATCATATTTAGAATCAAGTACCTGCTCAGCCTTTCGTGCTGCCTCAAAAGTAATAGTACCGTTCTGTTCTTTTTCACGAACAGCCTTATAGGATGCATTATATTCAGCAGCATCAAAAAGTTGATCATTACCAAAAGAAGCTTCAAAAAGTTTATTACCAGCTTCAGTTCCAATAGAATTTTGTTGAACTAAATAGTCAGCTGCTTTTTGTTGTTCTAGACGTAGGGCTTCACGTTGAAGTTTCTTACCAAATGGTGTGTCTTTAATTTTGACACCAGGCATATGACGAAACTCACGTTCACCTAGTGCTTCAGCAAAAGCAACCGGGGATGGTGTGTTAGGTAAAATATCATTAGTCACTTGGTTTAAGGCTGTACCACGATCTGTAAAGGGACTTAAACCAGCCTGATCGGTAAAGGTAATGACATTTGTTGCCATCTGCTCAGGAGAATCGGCTTGTAAAAGTCGTCGAACCTTTAACTGTCCATGCTCGGTAATTGTATCTCTATCAAGCTTTTCACCAAACTGAAGAGAACGAGTGTTAATAAAATTTCTAACAGTTTCATCAGCATCATGAAAAAGAATAGGATCTGCTTCACCCTTAATAGGTGCCATTAACTTATGAGCAACTTCAGTATAGATACGGTTTAACACCTCACTAGACTGAATACCATTACGAGTCAGTACCTGACCTAACGTTGTAGTTTTAATTTCTTGAGTATATGGATCAGTATAAGTTACGCTCTCATTAGGGTTTTGTCGAATATGATCTTCAAGGAAACCCCGATTGGCTATTCTATTAGCCATTTCACGTACAAAGACCTGTTGCCTAATTCGTTGTACACGATCAGGACTAATAAACAGTCGCTGAATAAAATTTAAATCTTTACCTGATTTCTGTGCCAAGCTGGCTGTAGCAGTTTGTGCTTGCTCGACTCTTGCATCTTCATTTAAATGTGCAGTAAGTCCAAGTGCTTGACCAACAGTAGCTTGTGGATTTAACTCTTGGGAGGTCGTAGCCTCAAGGCGGGCTTTTTCAGTTTCCTGTTTAACACCCTCCTCAACCATTGCACCAGCAAACTGACCAGCAGTTTTAGACAACGTTGCCAACGTCTCCATCGTGCGCTGTTCTTGCGCTATATCTTCTTTACGTTTTAGATTTTGATTATTTAGTTCAGTTTGATCCTTTCGTTGCTGAGCCTCTGCAACCTGCTTCATGTTGTCCATGAGCATTCTATGGTTACGAGTATTTAGTCCCTTTTCACGATCCCTATGAGCGCGAAGGTTATTAATAAGAGTAGCATTCTGTTGTTCTTCGATAGAACTAACGGCACGCATACTCTCAATAATATTCTCAGCTTCAGTTAAAATACGCTGAGAGTCATCATAAATCTGTGGACTAGCGCCTTGAACAGAACGCTCTTTAGTATAAAATTGTGCCATTAGTTAACGAATAATAATAATTAGATCCAGCCTGAACCACCAATACCAGTAGCTGCAGCTCCACCACCAGCAAGAGCTGCACCCCACGCAGCCGTTAAAGGAGCAGAAGCACCCGCAGTTAAAGGTATAGCGACAGCAGAAGCGATCATTCCGCCAATCTGTAAGATCTTTCCAAACGTACTTGTCTTGTTTTGTGGTTGTCTAGCAGAGGCACCCATTGGTGTTTCAAGAGGAACAGGCGGTTGAATATAAGTAAGTTCAGGAATTTTAAAAGGTTCTTTAGGAGCATCAGCAAACTGTGGGGTTGCCATGCGTTGTGCATAAGCTTGTGAGTCTGCTTTAAATTTATCAAAGAAAATTTGTTCTTTAGATTGCTGATAACCATTAAGAGCACTGATAAGAGTTTCACCAAGCTCTTCTCTATTCATATCAAAACGAGTATTAGTAACAGTTTCAATTTCCTTTAATCTTGTATTGTCAATAGAGGATTTTGCTAATGCAACTTCTTTTTGAGATTTTGCACGATTAGTGGTTGAGGTATATTCAGCTAGATTAGAATCTTTAGTGTCAGTTTCTTTCTCAAGGATAAATTTTTTTTTATTTTCTGTATTTAAAGTAAAACGATTAAGTGAGTTATTTAATTTAGATGTATTAAGACCAGCTAAAGCCATAATAGTTTGTTCAGCACGTGAAGCACTAACACCAGTTCTTCCTGACGAACGTACCTTACCTAAATTAACAATCTCCTGAATATTAATTTGTTGTAACTGAAACGCAGTCTCAGCCTGTTGAGTTTCAAGCTCATAATCTACGCTACTAATATCTTGTCTATACTGTAGATTAGCAGCAGTATCACGCAGCAATTTATTTTTTTCAGCGTCAGCATCAGCAAATCGTTTACTTTGTTTTGCTTCAAAATCACCGACTTTAAGAGCGGATAACTGAGATGCAGTAGCAATAGCTTGCTCTTCACGTCGTAACCCTAGTTCCTGTTCTTGGTACTGCAGTTGTTTAACACGATCTCCAAAGACTGTTTCACTATCCCTTAAAGCACCTTTTGCACCTTGCTGATTAAATGCAAGTTGATTAGCAACTAGCTGTTGGTTTTCTTTATAAGCCTTGAGCTGTGCATTCATCTGAATGTCACGCTGCTTCATTTGGTCTATAAAAGTAGACTTAGCCTGATTTTCTTGTAGAGCTTGCGTTACGGTAGCAGCTTCAAAATCTCTTGCACCTTCATCAAGTGCAAACTCAAAGCCTGCTAACTGGGAAACATCTTGATAACTCTTGATGTTTCGATTTGCAGTCTTACTTCCAGCCTTTCCAGTCTTACCATAATCAATTGAGAGACTACTGGTTACTGGATTAGCTACAGCGGATTGAAATGGTTTATTTTGGTTAGTAGCCATTAAGCTCTCCTGTAATTAATGTCGGAATATCTACCCTCCCATTGTGCAGACGATAAAGAAACTATATAGGGAGTATCACTAAAAATTTGCAAATTAAACCCTACATTTTTTTGTAAAATTGGAACAGTAAAAAGTACACGATCGTCAATAGGTACACGATCGTATTTATACATATTAGTTTGTATAGTTGTGGCGTTAAAAATAACCTCAGATTGATTTACAGGTGTCACCTTAAAGGAGCACATTGCTGACAAACCTAAAGAAAATTTAATTCTATGAATACTAAGAAAAGCAGAAACATCTGACTTATTATTTCTCATATAATAATAAAAAGGTAAGTCAACTTTAAAGTCAAGCTTATATCCAACAAGCCAGTCAAGATCAGACAAATCCTTGCCAAGGATAGCAAAGTAAGTGCCTTCACTATCAGTACCAGTAGTACAGTTTTGAAAAAAACCAGAGAAGGTAGATCCAGATACTACATCTTGAACTGCAATTGGTGTCAAAGACGGTATGATTTCAAATGGAATATAAATACGAGTTTCATCATTAACGTAACGCTTGCCAGAAGCAAAGTTAGTTGTAGCTTTTGGATCAGCAATAAAGTCAAAAGAAGGATTAGATTCTTTAATACTACCGGAAGAAACTTGCGTACCTGTAGGGATAGTATTGAGTTGAGATGTTAATAAGGTAAGTTGAGTACCTTGCTTAGTGACAGCAAACAACTCATCATTATCAGTCTCCATAAATTGAATATCACCAGGTAGTTCCCAACTATACCAACCGCGCATAAGTAGCTCTTGACCTTCTACATAGTTTCTATAAAAATAAGCTTTACGTGCAGATTGATCGTAAAGACCAATAAACGAGTTTTGCGTGTTAGAGAATAGGGAGTCAACAGTATTAGGAATATACTGTGTAACCTGTTTACCAATATCAGAAACAATAGGGTTAGCGTTTTGCCCCTGTGTAACCATGCCTAAAGTACGACAATAGTCAGCAGTTTTATTTACAAACACAATACTTGAACCCATATCAACAGGTGGTATAGATTCATCTATTTCGTAGTTTGAAATAGATTTGATAACAGACTGAGATGGTGTCAAAACACCAGTGTCAGAGAACAACATAAATTGTTGTTGTCTACTAAACAAGACAATACCTTGTGTAACAGGCAAAGCTGCTGATAGTTTGACAGGACGTAGGCTTACACAAGACAAATCAATTGGATCAGCATCAGATTGAACCTGTGCAGAGACAGAGAAGAAATTAAAAAAGTCATCGGGCTGACTCATAATCACATTCTCATCAGACAAGAAACCTAGACGGTTATTGCTAAAGAATAAATGTGATATTTTTTTACCAGTAAATGATGCGTTTGGATTAGTAGTTAAATCGCCAACTATACGATTAGTATATGGACATGCCTCAAAAATAAAATTACCACTACTGTCGCGTCTAATACGATGTGGCAATGTACTGGCTGTATAACCTAACGTAATATTTGGTTGAGCTGATTCTTCCCAAGTAGTCCCATTTGATTTGACATAGTAATCATCTTCAGCAGCACTAGTGTTTGATACTTTATAGTAAGCACCGCTATTAGATGATGCGGCTGGTAGGCCAGCTACGCTAGCTACAGTAGTAAAACTACTGCCTGGTGTAGTACCTGAAGTAGTTACTGCAATAGTTTTATTGACAATCAGTATTTGATCAAGACGTGATACTACATGAAAGTCATTGATATTGCCATTTAGATATGCTTGACCAGTTTGGTTACTAATTGTTTTTTCAGCACCAGTACTAACATTCCACATCTTTACGGTTTGGTTTTTTATAACACCAACGAAAGCTTCTGATGCGTCAAAGCGAAAGTAGAACCAATGACCACTGGCATAGGTTGTAGCTGTATTAGATCCAAGATTTGATTTCCACTCAAACCCATTTCGTTTTACAAGTCCGAATGTTGGATCTAGGTAACCGTTAACAATGTCTCGTACTTGACCGAGTGCTTTTTGATCATCTGGTTGTGTAGATACACCACCCAGGAAGTCAGGTATTTGTTGAGTGATGTTTGCCATTAGTAACGAGAAAGTGCTGTATAGGGTTGATAACTTGTATAGAAATTGCCGCCTTCAGGGTGTCCGAAGAATGTAAAGTCACCCTGACTACATTCGTATTCAAGTGCAACAGCTTTCTTTTCGGCTTCAATTCCTTTTAAAATAGTATATTGATTAGTGTCGCCTACTACTCTGTTTGAAAACAGTGTAATAGCACGAGCTAATATATAGTCTTGAATAGGTTTTGGAAGATAAATATAATCATATAATTTACTAACATCGCAATCGGGATCATAGTCCCAATTGTAGGTATGGTTTTGGCGATCATAAAGATACAAACCAGCAGGAATGGATTCAGAATCGTGCTTGACTACTGAGTTATGACTTGCATTGTTATGATCATTTGTCAGATCAATTTGGATAATATCAGCAGGGATAGCTATTCGTGTTTGTGTAACACCAGCGACGGTAACATTTGTACGAGCTTGATTGACATGATATTCAGTATTGAATGTCCATCCTTCTGCCTGCACCTCACGTGACACTCGTGTCAACGTATCGAAGGCAAGTGCAACTTCCGGGTTGGTTGCTTCTAATTGGTTAACAGGAGCTTGACTGACAGCCGCAAGCATCTCATTAACTGCATCTAATTGTTCGGTAGTCGGATTATTTGGAATTGTAGCCATGAGATACTTATAAGTAAAAAAAAGGGACCCCGAAGGATCCCTTGTGTATGAATAAAAATTAGAATGCAGAAGGAGCAGAAGCACCTACATACAGCTCTACGCTGGCTGCAGGGTTCAGATAATCCGCACCACAGGCCAAGCGCCCGAGCATCACGTCACCTTGGTAGACGACGGATACGTCTCCACTGGTGACTTGCACCTGTGGACCGATGGCTTCGACCATAGCGGCTGCTTCCTTCTGGAAGATCAAACCGCAGGACTTAGAACCAACTTCAGCAGCAGTACCATAATCGTTGTTGATACCGGCTTGTGCAGTAGAAGCATTTTCCATGGTTTCACCCACGAAAGAACCTACGTTGGTAGGAGAAGTGACACCAGTGGTGCCGCCGTAAGCAGTGCCGTACTTACCCAAGAACGGGATGTTCATGGACTTGAAAATTTTGATACCCGCAATCTCGATGACGCCGTTACCGCCTTGCAGAGCAGAGCCCTGAGCGTCACGGTTTACAAGACCAGAGGAACCAACAGCTTGGATCAGTTCGTAGTACTGACGTGGATTCAAGACAGCCACACGGCCATCAGAGGTAACACCCTTTTCATCTAGCGCAGCTGCTGCGTCGTAGAAGGCGGATACCAGATTGCCAGAGTTGAAAGCATCAGAATCGTTCGTGGTTGCACCAACACGAATCTGTGTACCACCTGGCTCAACAAAGCCAGTTTTAGTGATAGGTGATGCTTGACGTGCACCACGTGCTACTGCACGGAATGCAAGACGGTCATACTTTTCTGCGAGTGCATATCCGATCTTACGTGAGATCTCCCCGCGCAAATCGTAGTGAGAAAGTACTTCATCAAGATTGTAGACAAATGCACTAGAGATCAAAAGATCGTCAACAGTGATTGTCTTTTCAGCGACCGGAGGTGCACCATCAGAGTTACCAAGAATGCTGTTGCCAGGTGTATGGAACTCGGACTTTGTACGACCAGTGTAGATGAACTGCAAAGATTTGCCGTTCTTAAGTGTACGCTTCATGATCAAATCACGAGCGATTGTGTTATTTTGGAACCCTTTAAACATCTCTCCACTGAAGAGTTTAAGATAAAGAGCGCGGGCATCACCCGCTGCATTAGCCTGACCCGGCCGTGTAAGGCTCGTGGTCAGTGTAGAATTTTGTTGTGCCATTGTATTGGTAAATTAATTATAAACAGGACTAAGATCTTAGAAATTTTTGTGGTCTGTCCCACCGTCTAGACGGCAAAGGGTATCCGCGTACGGGCCGATGCCAATGCCAGGGAGGTCCGACTCTGAGGTGCCTCCCAAGCTGTCACTCCTCTTCAGGAGTTTCTTCTTCTTCTTCTTTTTTTTCTTCTTTTTTTTCAGGCTCAGGACCATAGCTAGTCACAAAAGCCTTCACTACATCAGATTGTTGAGACATTAGAAATCAAGGTTAGAACGTTCTAGTTGCTGCATGATGTCGTTTCGATAAGCAGGGTCTGAGTCATAACGAGGATCAGACATAGCCTTAACTAACTCAGCTTGACTACGAAATTCAGATTGGGTATTACTAGATCCTTTGCCTGTAAGCAGCTTACCTTCGGAACCTGTGGCATCATTGTATCTAGACAACATAGCTTGAACAGCAAAGTAAACTGAATTAGGATTACCGTCTTCCATGACAGCATCATACATATCAATTTCTTTTTGTTCTAAAGACGACGCTGCCCATTTCAACATAGACTCATAACCATCTTTACCACCTGCAAGGTCTTGCAAATAGTCCACATCTTCTTGTGATAGCTGTGGTTTAGAGTCATCCTCCTCTTCAGGTTCTGTTTCTTCAGGTTCAGCCTTTTGTGGTTCTGGTTCTTCAGCAGATTCCTCTTCCTGCTCAGGCTCTTGTGATCCTAGTTTTGATTGCAGTTCTAAGTAAGCTTTCTCCAATTGTTCAGGAGAACTGTACTTACCAGCCAAGAGTTGCTCTTGGTCTTGCTGCATCTGTTCTCCAATTTCTAAAGAGTTTTGCTCATCAGAATTTAGTTCAGGTTGTGGAGCCTCTTGATATGAAAGTGTTTCAGACATAGGTGTGGATTATTGTGGTGGTTGTTGACGTGCTTGTGCAGCTGTCATCTGTGCTGTTTGATCAGTAAGAGACATCTGCTGTTGCTGATCGAATTGTGCTTGTTGTTCCTGCTGTAACTGCTCAGCTGTTTTAACTAGATTTAAAGTATCAATGCCCTGTGCTGCTGCCAATCGTTTGACAACTTCCTCAGGGTTAATGTATTGAGCGATAGCTTCTGGTCCCATGGTCTGTGCAATGGTTTGCATAAACATCTGCAAACTTTCACGATCTTGACCACGACCAAGCGCACTTACACCCGCAACGATTGTAGGTTTAACAATGTTTTTAGGTAGACGTGGAATCTCACCAGTCTTTTGAAATACACTTAGCTTTCTATTTAGATATGGGACAAGAAATTCAACGGTAAGAAGACTAAATAGACCACCAAGCTGTTGCTCTAGTTCCATCTGTGTCATCCTTACCTCTTCAGCAGTAGTCCGTTCAGACTGCCTGACTGTCAATACAAGGAATGCTTCACCGAGCCTACGTTCAAACTGTTGGATCATTTGGTAAGCAGTACCAAAGTCACCTTGCTTTCCAACTTGAACTACACCAATATCGTCAGGTCTTCCAGCCACAATGGCACCGTTGCCTGCAGCTGCGAGTGCCGCTGGTTTAGTGGTACTGCTAGGAGAGACAGTGAATACAACCTTAGCGGCTGCTGCACTTCCTTCGCAGATAGCCTGTGACAAAGCTTCTAAACTTTTTAGATCACCCATAAATTCTTCTACTCTTCCTCTACCGTAGGCTTCATTGTCTACAGTATTAAAGCGTAGTGGCAACCAAGGTGTAGTATCCAAGGGTGCTTTGCCTTGTGAGTTAGGAATAATTTTGTCGTAAACTTCCTGATGCCACACATAACGATTGTTGTCTCGCTTGATAATTGTGTAGACATCAACGTCTTCCCTACTATAACCGGTGCTCTCATCATCAACGTGATTAACTTCAGTAGCATCAAGATCTTTGAGCATACCTTTGATAAGAGACTTATGTACTTTTTCTTTCGTAACGATTTCAATAACGTTGCCTAGGCCGTCTCTTTCTACAACGTACCGACTCAATGGATACAACTTAAGTTTGGCCTTGTCCATATAAACAAGGGCATTGCCGGAAACTACTAAATGTTTAATAGCTTGATGAATAACAACACGATCATCTGATGCTGCAATAGACTCAAGAATAGTTCGTTCGATCTTAGCAAAAGATGCATCAAGATCAGATCGAATAGCAGGGTCTAATTCACCAGATAGAATGGTTGATTCATCAATCTGTAGTTTAAAAAAACTTGTCTGAGGAGGTAGTAAAGCTAGCATTAATTTAGATGCTAACGTTGTAACACCTTTAGCACCAACGCTTTGCCATGGTGTAATAAGTGTTTTGTAATTACTATCCTCTTCGTCCTGTTTAATTAAATATGGTAGTGTCAGCTTAGAAGAATCTACTGCGGTTTGTAGAAATTGGTTACGGCCACTAGACAGGGCATCATATCGAGATTTAGCTGTGGACATTTAAACAATAAATTTCAGGTCTTGTGCAAACTTTGATTTTAAATCTTTGGCCTTTGTATTTTTAACTTTACCTATAGACGACAAAGTCTTTGTAACACGCTTGCCACCCATATTTGTTGCTCCTAATTTCTTAGCTTTATTACGTGCAAGAATTCCAATATCGCCAGTATCAGCAAAAGACTTAAAATTTTTTTTGTCAAATTGTAACTGCTTATTACTGTCAAACATATTGAGACCCTCACGATCAGAAGAAGATGAGATATATTTAGTTAAAGGTTTTTCCAAACTACCCATCAATCTTGTACGATTTTTATCATACTGCTCCGCCATAGACAAGTTTTTATAAGCCGTTCCCTCTTTGTTACGATCGTAAGATTTAGGGTTAACTTCCATTCGTTGTAAAGCATTATCTTTTAATTGCTTAAAATAGTTTTTACTACTCTTAGAATCCCCGCTATAAAGATCTTGATAGTCTTGAATCTTATTAGTTAGAGGATCACCTTTACCAAGTACCCGATCAAAAATCTTTTGGTCACGCTGCCCTGGATCTAGCTCCTCAAGAACATTTGGGATTGTATCGATTTTGCCACCACCGCCACCGCCGCCGGTCCCTTTGCCACCACCGCCGTTACCGCCTGGGTTTCCTCCACCGTTATTATTTCCTTTACCGTTATTATTTCCTTTAGGTTTATCATCATTCCCCTTAGGTTTATCGACATTCCCCTTAGGTTTATCATCATTCCCCTTAGGTTTATCATCATTCCCCTTAGGTTTATCAACATCCCCCTTAGGTTTATCAACATCCCCCTTAGGTTTCTTAGAGTTTTTAGGTGCGGCAACGTATTCAGGAATATTTGTGCCAACCTTCTTTGGATCGTATTTCGGCAGGTTATTATATATAGGTGTTGTATTTTTAATACCTTTAACCTTTTTGTTATTACTTTGTACATTCTTCGTTATCTTTAAAATATTCTTAGGAGTTTTTGCTCCAGAGTTTTTAACCTTCTTTTTAATATAACCAGGACTAACGCTACTATTCTTAGTAATTTTTTTTAATTCTTTCTTTGTAATTTTACCGTCTTTGGAAAACTTTTTTATCTTTAGATTAATCTTGTTCTTTTGTTTACTCTTCTTTTGTTTATTCTTTTTAGCCATTGGTTTCCATCCGGTTAATTAACCACTCCACAACTGAACGTTGACCAGAGCGGTACATGATCTTTTCGATAGAGTCGTCAGGAGAAGGGGTGATAGGTGGGTACATCGTCTCCATTTCATGTAGCACAGCCCGAGCTTCCATACCGAAGATCTCAAGCGTATTGGGGGAGATTTCTTGCATCATGTTCAAAGAAGGCAGGCATTCTGGCAGAGCGTGTAAATGATAGTTCTGGGGCTTTACCCTGATACATCAAGTTATCACTGGAATCTAACCAAGTTTGTTTGTTTAAAGTTCTATCAGTGCTGCTACCTAGTGGTTGCATCACCCAGTTAATTGTGGCCAGGCGGAGCTTATCAAGACTAGGACTGATATCAAGCCCCAACTCCCGACAAACAAGACTATTGGTAGCAACGTGAATTTGTTCATCTCGTGACACGTCGGCACTCACTGTGCGCATTCCAGCGTCACCATGAGCGCGAAAGAATGGTAAAAGAACGAAGAAGATTGCACGCTCGGCAACCATCGCTTTCGTGATCGTGTGATCAGGATGCGCGACCCAAGCATCTCGTAGCCGTAGAGCTTCCGCTTCAGCTTTCTCGTCCACGCCGTAAGCATTGGCGATGTAACCAAGAGCCACGTCGTGGTTTTCTTCGTCCTTGACGTTGGATAGGAGTAACTCCCGTGCCAACTCTGGAACTTCACCGGCCAATCCATCAGTTATAAAATCTCCCACAGGTAGTTCCATATGTCGCAATGCAAGAGCACGGAATATTGTCTCCTCCGTGCCCTCTTTGCATGTACCAGCAGTCATCGGTACTGGTGTCCATTTTCTCTTTCTGTTTAATAGTTTCTGATAAGGGTTCATTCTTGGCAATCACATTGAGGTTCATTTAGTAGTTGCTCCAAGTAATCGTTAACATCAGTTTCATCTAAAGCGGCATATACGCTTGACTTATCCTGTACGTCGCCCATAACTTGAAGGCTGTAGTAAAGAGAAGTCTGGGGCGATTCAAGCCACTCTTCAATGAAACTCTCATCCATGGTGACTAAATCAGCCCACCAATTTAAAGAGTAACCGTGCAGAAGTCCAGTCCTATCCAATAAAATTAAAATATTATTTGCAACTTTGATGAAGCTATCCCATCCTACTTCGGATGCAATTTCTACGTCACCATAGTTGTATGTCTGTACTCCAAAAGTACCACTGTCACGATCGACAGTACGTGCAATTGGAGGAGCAATCTCAGGCGTTGATGTATAACCATCAAGATCCTTTGAGCGGTAGCTACAAGACGCTGTAGGAGCGATAGCAAAAGCTCGGACCATATTGTGTTCCCTAGCAATTAGGGCTGCCTGATCAATACCTACAGCAAGTTGGGAGGCAAGCTCAAAAGCAGGCGAAGCTTTTACTTCACCGTTTATATAAGACTCAAGAGCATTTCCAAATTGCTTATAAGTTACTCCGTACCGTCTGAGCAGGTTTGCAAGTCCGAGCATCCCAAGTCCAACTTGACGGTCGGTTTCAGATGGGAGGTACTCTCCCGTATTGCCAACACCAGTGCAAGGGTGGAGGGCACACAATTCCTGCATACCTTCAACGAAAGCTTGAGGGATTGAGTCGAACTCACAGGCAGATAGGTTGACATGTTGCAACAAGCATGTGCCACGTGATCGCAGGTAAACCTCAAGGCATACATTTCCATAGATTCTTTGTCCTTCATTGTCATACTTAACTTTGTTTAACCAAATGTCGCCACGCTTCATACCAATGAGAAGTTTAGACCTCATCTCAGTATCAAGTTCATCCCACCATTCTTGTGTAATGTCTACACAACGTTTAGCCCAAGGCAATTGATCACGAGGTGTTTCAATAAACTCTACAATGTCAGGATGGTTTGCATCAAGATGTAAAACTACGGCTCCGTTTTTATATTTTCCACCCCTCCTGAGAGTTTCGTTAAGAGCCGAATAGATTCGTCCAAATGATACAGGACCACTCGCAATGACGCCAGAGTCTCTCTCGAAGTTTCGTGGGTCAAGCTGTGATAAGTGGATTGCAACTCCCGCGCCATTGCGTAGAGCTGTACTACAGAACTTCCAGGAATTTTGGATACCATGTAAACCTTCTAATTCATTACTAACGTTCATTACCGTGCACGACACGGGGAGACGGCCTGATGGATCATCCATCCATGCCTGAACTCGTCCAGTTCTAGAAATTAATTGACTCATTTAACAAGATCTTTTAGATTAGGTGGTAGATAATTTGGTCCCTTTTGGATCTTTCCATCCCTCCGCCGAATAGGGTTACCGTCGAGACCAAGCTTAGATAGATTTGATTTATGTACACGATCTAGTGCTTCCTCTAGATCCCACTCCATATTTTCTGAATACTGAAAGCAAACATAAACAAGATCAGCTAGTTCTTTTAACTCAGCTTCGTAACCTTCTTCTGTAGCTGCATACATAAACTCTTTAAACTCTTCAACGATCAAATCCCGTTGCATAGTCCGGCTCACCGTGGAGTTCTGGATCCCATACGCTGTCCGAAACTCTGCTGCCTGGTCCGCAAGACTCAAGCTGCGGCAATGTGTATTGTAATTCATTCGTAAGATAGTGGATAGCTTTTTTAATGTCTTGCCTTTTCGTTGAAGCATCTTTGTGACCGGCTCGGCACACATACTTAATAACATTACCCAGGTGATAATTTAACTGTTGGTCACGTATAAAATCCCATACTTCTATGGATCCTCGGGTGTAATAGTTGGGTGAGGGTTGGGCCATTGTTTAACAAGATTAGAAATAGAATTGGATAGTACAAAGCACTGCTTTTGCAATGCCATGAATAAAATAATTATGTCTTTTTTATCAGCTTTAGGTAGAAGGTCTTCAAGCCTTCTCAACTTGAACTCCTGCTCCATCGTCAATTCGATAATCGGCAGAGGGGGTCCAAGGGATAACGGTTTCTTCGTCATAATCAGTACATGTAAGGATGCGAGCAAGACGTGCATTCATTAATGCATCATCTTCAGTAAGATCTTTATCAACAAATGCTTTGACAACTGTCTTCCAGCTATAGCCATGCTCCTCAAACAATGTGACTGCACGTTTGATTCCAATGCCGGGAACACCGCTGTAACCATCGGTTTGATCTCCTGCCATTGTCTGAATTAAGTGCCACTTAGCACCTTCAGTTGGTGTGATCGTGAACATTTCATCCATGTTATATAAACGTCCAGGTATTTGACGCATATCTTTGTCAGGTGAAACGATGATGTTGCCAGGATTTGCTGTTGCGTAGATCCCCATACCATCATCAGCTTCTAACTCTGGCAATTTAATTACTTGATAGTCCTTAGAAAGTTCGTTAATGACTCTCCTATAACCACAGGGTTTTTTACGATTTCGATGACCTTTGTAATCGGGGTAAATTTTCTTCCTAAAATTCCTTGAGTCACTAAAGAATAATATTAGTTCTGGTGTGTCCCAAATAAACTCATTCTTGATTTTATTTAATTCTCTTAGAACATTGTTATACGCATCACTGAATTTACTTGTAACAAGAATGACATCGTCACCCCAGTCAATTTCTGTTTCAGCGCCAGCACAGGATTTATAAACAATAAAATCTGCGTCTATCAAAAGCTTCATACACTACCTCTAAAGTACCAAGAAAGAAACTCTTTAAATTTTTCTTGCCTGCGCTGATTGACGTAAGGAAATAAAAATTGAACAACATTAAAAATATGATCTTTTTTATTTAAAACCCAACGGTAAACAGTTTTGTAATGTACGGGTGCATTAGGTCTTTTATTAACTTTGGAAAGTGTTCCACAGTTTATAGTTGTATAAAAATCGTGCAGACAATCATAGTCTGTCATTTCAATAACACAACCCCAGACGTTAGAGCTTTTGTAATAAGAAAGGCAGCCTTCACCCTCAAATAAACCAGCTGCCCATTCAATACTTTTAATGGACCTCGGACCAGTCCCTTCCGACCTTAGCTTCTGCGGCAATGGGGACTCTAAGTCCGTAGTATTCTCCAGCAGCGATTGCTGAATATACCAAGGATGTTGATAAATCTCCTGAGTGTTCAGGGTTGCATTCAAATTGTAATTCGTCATGTATAAATGCCAGCTGTGACGCACACAGCTTTGTTTGTTTAATAGTTTTGTTGTTGATTAACATCCACCTCTTCGCAATCACACCCGCCCCTGATTGGAGCAAAAAGTTTAGTGACTTATGTGGACTATCAAGCTGAATCCTGCGGCCATCAATTGATTTGATGTAACCACGTTTAGCAGCTGTATCAATGTTGTCTAACAATTTAGACATACCAGGAATAGCAGCTACAAATGCAGCTCGTATTTCTTTACCCTGCTTTTTAGCTTTAGCTGACGGCAATTGAGGATCATAACTATGACCTATTTTTTCATCTCCAGCTCCATAGCACCAGGCATAGGTAATTGTTTTAATAGCTTTTCTTGTAACACCGACTCGATCGGCATTGACTTGATGGATATCTCCGGTAAGGAGGGTGTCTCCAAACTCGGAGCTAAATTTTCCAAGGTAATGGGCGAGCATCCTAAGCTCAATCCCGCTAAGATCGGCACCCACCATAATTTGACCAGGGGATGCTGTGAATAATTTTCTAAATTCATTGTTACTAGGTACTTGAGATAAATTTGGCTTTCGATGGCTCGCTCGATGCGTAGATGTAGTGACTGAACAGTGATGATGTACTCGACTAGATGTCGTAACAAGCCTCAGCCATGCGTTCACGCCGTTCGAGAGGAGACCAAGCATTTTCGTTACCGTCAAACATCTCGCGAATTGCATAGAAATCGGAGACGCTATTTCCGTCAGGACAACTTCGTCGATGATAGGTTTCCCAGTAGCTGTCATCTGTGTCGGCTCCCAACCACAAAATGTTTGCAATATCCATGAAATATGATCCCGTGATCCAGTGTTTGTTTCTTTTAATCGAGTAAAGGTTGCACCTTTGATGTAGCCGCTAGTTTTGTTATCTCGCTTTGGAGTGAATTCACCTCCTGCGACGTTAGGGTATCTCTCGCGAAGTACCGTTTCAATGTCTCGAAGTTCTTGTTCGAGAGACGATGCAAGTTGCCATGCAGCCCGCTCATCGAAATACCAGCCATGTTGTTCTTGTTTAGATAAAATGTGAGCAACTTCGTGCTCTAGTAGGACCCACTCAGGAATTTGTGGAAGTGGTCGCATAGTTTTTTTGTAACGTTTACATCTTGTACGCAGTAATCCTGCATCTCTTGTGACCAGTCCTTCCAGTCAGTTGTTTTGCCAAATGCTCCTTTGTATTCTCCTAATCTGTAACCGTATGCCTCAAGCGAATGTCTACCTCGTAACTGAGATGCCATATAACTGATGTCTAATTTCTTATCCACTTCCATCATATTTGTATGATACAAGCGGGACAAAAGTAAGGTATCTAAAACAAATCCAGTTGGATTAAACCAAGGATAGATTTTTTCTAGTACGGGTAGATCATATCCAATTACATTGTGTCCACAAATAACCTTTGCTTCTTCAAGTAATTGAACGCCACGAACAATTGGTTCTTGATCACCTTGATCGTTATAAATGTATGTCTCATCAACCTCCGAATCAAAGACGACCATACAGTGAATACAGGTAACATCATTTAGGAGACCGTTCGTCTCCAGATCGAATACGAGCATGTTTCCAAACGTAAGTTTTGTCGATAAATTGTGCTTTCTTTACCATCTCCTCAGTAGGAGGATTGGGTTTAAAAATCTGTGGTTGCATCAAAGGATTTAGTTTCATAAAACTTGCACTTTTCTTTGTCGTATTTCAATTGACACGCGACTCCCGTCTCGCCAGTAAAGCGATTCTTAAGGACTCGCACTGTTGTATCAGCGTGTTCATCTCCACTCTGTTGATCGCGTTCGAGCCCGATAACTGCGTCAGAGATTTGACTAATGCTGTGACTTCCTCGCAGTTGTCCAAGTGATACTTTTGCTCCATCTTCATGTCCTTTATCGCCTTGTGCTCTTCGTAAGTGAGAGACAAGGAACATTGAAATACCTGTCTCTTCACACAATGACCTGAGCTTAGTCATCGTGCTGTCTATCATTCTCCGTTCGTCCCCATCTAACCCTGATAGCAGGATTGATAGGTGATCTAGAAATACAACCCTGCAGTCGAGTCCCGCAGCGAGGTAGCGAATTCTGGAGATGATGTTATCAGGATCAAAAGACCCAAAGCCATCAAAAAGAAAAAGGTTCCACTGAGCAAGAGTCTCTTGATAAGCTGCGGTGAGAGTAGATCGTTCATGTTCTCCGATGTGAAATTGTTTACCGCACGCAGCAGACATTAGTCCTAATGCTGTGCGTCTATTTGACTCTTCAAGTGCCACATACCCAACTCGTTCCCCTTTACTGAGGAAGTGAGCTGCAAGTTCACGGCATAGGGATGATTTTCCTTGACCAGTTCCACTAGTAATCGTGACAAGTTCTCCGGTCCGGACCCCTTGTAGTTTTTCTTGTAGCCCTGCGTATGGGTATTCATGTATGCAATCTTGTTGAGGTTCAATGACTAATGAAAGCAAAGTCTTACCATCAACAATGCCGTCAGGTTTGTAAACCTGTGCACTCCAGATAGCTTGACGTACTGCCTCAAAATTGTCATCTTGAGCAGCCTCTGAAGCATCTTTATAACCTTTTAAATCTGCAATTTTTACTTTGCCAGGAGGTAAGATACTTGCTGCTTCTTGAACAGCTTGACGGCCAGGGTCATCATTATCAAAGAACAGAATAACTTCATCCCAATTCTCTAACCATTCATAGTTGTGTTTGATCGATTTTTTTGCAGCGGCTGCACCGTAAGGTAGAGACACTGCTTCCCACGTAGGGAAAGCCTCTCTGCATGTTGCAGCATCAAGCTCACCTTCGCAAATGACCATCCTTTTCCCTTTATTTCGGAATAAGTGTTGGCCGAAAAATTTTCCGTCAGATTCTCCTTCGTATCTGAATTCTTTGTCTTTTGTTTTAGTTTTTATCCCAAGATTGCGTCCACTGCCATCTCGATAATGGAAGCATAGGATCTCTCCATCGGCATGGATCCCATACTCTTCACATACTCTTTCAGAAATTCCTCGCTTTGACAATCGTCGAGCAATTCCTCTTGATTCCATTCGCTGTACATAGTTGGTGGTTTTGTGAT
>Ga0207890_1000100_pt1 | contig 40180 bp, 43 predicted proteins | sample LinPmetageLP48_FD_184059 | JGI IMG/M metagenome (GOLD analysis project Ga0207890, IMG submission 184059) | Marine viral communities from the Pacific Ocean - LP-48 (SPAdes) | ecosystem: Environmental > Aquatic > Marine > Oceanic | place: Pacific Ocean | collected 2011-06-13 | reverse complement strand
TAACAGCGGGTACTAATTTTGGTATGGGGACAGCTACCCCCTATGCTTATGATTCCGTAGCTACAAAACTACATGTCAGAAATACTGGTTCATCAGGTTCTATTTCTGAAGTCGCAAGGCTTGAGGGCGCAAGCGATGCTGCCGGCAGCGGTGCAATTTTACGAATAGGAACCTCAAACGACAGAGGTGTATACCTTGAGGGAGGTAGAACAGGATCAGTTCCCTATGCAAGTATCGGGACAACTGAATACAATGGAGCGAAGACAGAAGGTATACGTATCGACTCCTCTGGCAACGTTGGTATAGGAACAACTAGTCCAGATGCTTTATTAGATTTAGAATCTTCTACTCCAGCATTAAGAATAACTGATACTGATTCAAATGTGCCTTATGAGCTTAGAGTAGACGGATCTACTTTAAGTATTAAAGAGGTTACAAACTCTAGAACTTTAATGTCTATGACAGCAGGAGCTGTTATAACTTTAGATAGTTTAGGTTCAAATACTATACTTAATACATCAGGAAGTGTTGTTGTGCCTAACGGCACAGTTGGTATAGGAACAACGAGTCCAGCAGAAAAACTAGAGGTTAATGGTAATGCAACTTTTACAGGGAACATAAATGTAGGCGAAAAGATAACCCATAGTGGTGACTCTAATACCTACATGCAGTTAACTACTGACCAGATTAACTTCTACGCAGGTAACGTGAAGATGTTGACTCTTCAGGAATCAACGCACGATCAGATCGTTATTAATGAAAATGGAGCAGATGTTAACTTCAGAATTGAATCAAACCTTGAGGCGAACGCCTTTTATATTGACGGAGCCGGAAGCGGTTCAGTCGGCATAGGGAAATCGACTCCCGCCGCCAAGTTAGATGTCAACGGGACCATTGCCCACAAAGTCTACACCGTATCTGCGCTACCTTCAGCGTCTCCTGCTGGTCAACGGGCCTTCGTGAGTGACAGCTACTACAACCTACAACAGTCTCACGGAAGTGGAGTTTCTGGTGGTGGGAGTAACTTCTGCCCCGTATACTCCGATGGTTCCAACTGGTTCAACGGGTGATATATTAAACAATTTTTTTAACCAAACCAAACAAAACTATGCCAATAGAAAACGAAAACCCGCTGGTAATACCAGCCGAAGCCGAAAAGACACTCTCACAAATCTGGGTGTCCTCACTTAGTGTAAACGTCCCTACCGCCTCAGATGGGTCACTCTATTTACAGCTACGCCCGTGCGACGCTGAGACTGGAGAGATCGCTGATGAGGAATATGCGAAAGGTTTGCACCTCAGCTTCTGGGAAGTCATCTCAGAAGTGCCAGAAGCCGCCGCCGCGATGCAATCTGTATTCGACGCTGTGCCTGCTATCGAAGCATTCTACGATGCTAAGATGACCCCACCAGAACCGCAGCCAGAACCGCAGCCAGAGCCAGAGCCAGTTGAAGAAGATGAAGAAACCCTTGCAACCGACGAAGAATAATGCAAACCTTCGTCCGTATGGACGAAAATATTGAACTTACATTAAACGCTAACGAAGCCAACGCACTCATCAAGTTGATCGACCTCGCGACGAAAGCCGCAGGTCTTCAAGTAGCTGAAGCCGCTGTTCATCTTACAAAGAAGCTCCAAGAAGCTGGAGCCTCTCTGCAAGAAGAAGCTGCTGAAGAAGGTGAGGGTGAGGGTGAGGGTGAAGGCGACCAAAGCTAATGCCAATTCAAAGAAATCAACCTAGCCCCCAAAGGCAGACTGTATTAACATTTGTATCTCCAAATGTTCAAGATTTATTATTTTTCGAGACAGTTGATGCCCAAAGGGTTGGGAAGGTTCCTCCGGCATATGGGACGGCACACCCTGATACGGTAAATTACCCCAACCATATATTAGCTTATGTTAAGCAAGCTGACCCTAATGGGCAGCTTTACTATTATTACTACGTTAATAGTAGAACGTCTCAGGACGATTATAATTTTGAATATTCTCAGGCCAGCCTTGGGGATACTAAATTCGATACTGTTGTAAGGACGTATGTGAGTTTAAGATCTGAGTTTAAAGAAGATGACTCAACGTTATTAGCTGGTGCTGCAATGCCAACTGAGCCAGCAGCGGTTAATTTTTCCGGCAAGGGCTATATCTTAATGTCGAGAACTCAAAAAAGGTTGGGGGATCGGGAATTAGATGGGGTTTTTGTTGTAGAGCAGAGGACTTATTTTGTTAGAAAAGTTATAGATACCCTTAAATGGGATGATTTATCACATCGAAATTTGAAAATATCTGTTAGTTATTTATACACAGGCGAGACGCCATCAGGGCAGAGTGTTACGATTAACAATTTAATTATAAATCCGGATCATGCTTACTGGGCGGTCGCGGTTGTTTCAGATTCTGATGACTCTAGTATTAAAATAGGTAAGTATCGAGAAGGGCGAAGAATATCCGCTGATTGGTTTGAGATTATTAGGAGAGAAATAGTCGCAGGAGGTGATGGGGGTGGGACTACTAATCCAGTTATTGATGTAGATAGTTATTTTACTACGGTTGACCACACTTTCCCACCTGTTCTTGAGTCTATAGATATTGCTGACTGGGAAAGACACGACGGCCAGTTAGAAACTATGCCTGAGTACCACATGAATCCAGAAGGATATACTGGTCCGTGTAAGGTTCGAGTAGATGTTAAATGGCGAGCGGTTCCTCACGACAATGTTCAAGCGTATCAGATGCTACCTGAGTCCTTTTCGTTTACGACTCCTTATGTGAGGATTAACATCCCATCTTGTTTGATGAATGGCGGTGGGTTTACTTGTAGCACAGGCACAGAAGATCCTGTTTATTTATATAACATATATAAAAAAGAACTTCCTGTTACTTCTCCCCCAACATGGCCTGATACTTTAGTGATTAGGGATAAACAGGAATCCGGAAGGGGTGGTTATATAAGAACTACGTGGACAGTTTATAAACCTCAAATGCCGTAACAGATGGCTAAAGAAAACTTTTTCAAACGCTTTGTAGACTCTTTTAGAGGAGGAGAGGAGGGGAGTTTAAATGATAGACTTGATGAGCCTTTAGAAAATTTGGAAGAAGCCGAGCTTGAAGAAGCTAAACCATTTATAGCTAACCCTTTAGCGGGGGTAGCCGATATGGCAGAATCAAGATTCTATACCGGAGGTTCTGGGCCTAGGGTAGATACAGCAGAAGCAAAACATGTTGATGAGCATTTTCGACAAGAGCACGAGCCTTATCGTTTTAATAATAATGGAGATATGCAGGTGTGTATATCTGCTGCCAACATCTACGAAATAAATCCTAAAAATGCATCAGTAAAAATACATGCTCTTCACCCATTAATTATTGAGTGCCCAAGAAATGGGGTTGTTTATGGGCATTTTGAAACAGATAATCAAGGTCGTATAAAGAATACACTAGCTGGTGTATATCGGTTAGAAGTAGGTGGTGATCTCCCCGATACAACTCATTTTGAATTACCTAATGAAGACGACCCCGAAGCATCTAGTCATTCCGGTTATGGTAGTGATGGGGATTATTATATTCCTATCTGTTGGATTGTAGATGGAAAAATAGAAGCCCGCCAATTCGATGCCTCTAAAGATGGCCGACAGGCTAGACTTCTGGGAAGTGTCATGGGGCAAAGAGGCCCCTTAATTTGGAACACAGGTTACAATAAACTTAAAAATGTAGGGTCTGGAAAGAATGTATACCGGAATTATATCGTTGGAGATGACCATAAAGAATTAAGAACCATCAAAGATAAAGGGGGTTCGTATGACTCAAACGACAACCCATATTGTGGGACAGCTAGAATACGAGTTCATTACGGGGGAGAGTATCAAGCTGATGGCGTCACTTTAAATCCTAATTTCGATAAAGCCAACGCGAATGAAATTGTAGTTAGGGGTAATGGATATAAAGCAGAGTGGCTTGTCGGCGGTTCCAGAATGGGGGTAGTAGAAGATGGTTTAGTAAACTGTCTTAAAAGTATACCTACTAAGACGTTAACTAAAAAAACTTTACAGACCGCAAGTGTTCTTCAAGCGGCTTCAGGCACTCAGGCACAAGCTGCCTCTTCTGACTATTCAAGTCATAAGCAGACGGCTTGGACTGGGGGAAACTCTTCGACACAGGCACATACAGGTTATACTCCTGTTTCCGTATTACCTGAACCGACTACGGGGGATAAAATTAATGTTTGGAAAGGGGGTTCAACTCAGGACGGGTATGTGGGGGGCTCAATTTCACCCGTCTTAGTGTCTGCTACTCCTACACAAGCTGCCTCTTCTGACTATTCAAGCCATAAGCAAAAGGCTTGGACTGGGGGAAACTCTTCGACACAGGCACATACAGGTTATACTCCTGTTTCCGTATTACCTGAACCGACTACGGGGGATAAAATTAATGTTTGGAAAGGAGGGTCAACTCAGGACGGATATGTGGGCGGGTCATCAAGCGCAGTCGCTACTTCTTATGATGATCGGTCTGATGTATGGGCGCAGGGGAGTAATTCAGATGTTGTAACTTCGACGACTACGGGTTCTGCTTATACTGGAGGATCGGCAGCGGCTATATACACAGTGGATGCAACTTCTGTAAAAGGTTGGGCTGGCGGTTCAGTCGGGCAAGTCGTCACGGGTTCATCTGCGGGTCAAGCGTGGCGAGGAGGAACTACAGCAGCGGCTATCACGAGTGTGGGTTCTGGTAATGCGTGGACAGGCGGGGCTTCAGCTAGTAATAATATTGTTGTTTCAGCTAATGATGAAAATGATTTTGTTCGTGGGGGTGTAAAAACGGAGGCCGCAGGAATACCTTTGGTAGCAATTCCTATTGAGTTCGGTTCAGGGGGGCTAGCTACTAAGTGGGTTTGGGTTATGGGTTATGAGACTCAAACTGCACCAACTAATAATAATGGTAATGCGCCAACTTTCCCTAATTTTTTAACCGATGGAACAAATCAAACATTCACTCCCTTTGGTAATGGTGTTGAAAGTGTAAATTTAGGTCAGGGTATTGTTGGGACAAACATTGCTTCAAATGCATTCCACAACAGCGTAGCTACCACGGCCTCAGTTCCCTCTGGGGCTACATTGCAGAATGTTATAACGGCGACAACTACGGGGTATGGGATCACCAGAATAGATGGGGATGGGCATGATTCATTTACGCAGCCAGAATTTGCGGTAAACCCAACAGCGGTTACGGGGGTGTTAAAAGATTTACAGGCCCAAACTGTTTTGACCTCTGCGACGACTACTGCGAATGGTATCGTTGGAGCTTCACAAGTTACTGCTGTTGATGAGGTTAACTTTTCTACAGGGGGTGTAGTCGGGGCTACACAAAAGAAAGTGATAGCTGATTCGGGGTCAGACACTGTGGGTGAAATAAAAGTATTGAAAGCCGATACAATGTCTGCCATATCGGACGTTGTGTCTGCACCTACTACTGATCCAGTTGTAACTGGCGCATCATTAACTACAGAATTTATTAAAAGCACATTACCCCCCGTTACTGTTGTTGGTTCTTGCAATACTCAACAAGGTGGTATTATTGGAGCTACTGAAAAGAAGATTATAGCTGATTCGGGGTCAGACACTGTGGGTGAAATAAAAGTATTGAAAGCCGATACAATGTCTGCCATATCGGACGTTGTGTCTGCACCCACTACTGACCCAGTTATTACTGGCGCAGCATTAACTACAGAGTTTATTAAGGCTACGCTACCCGCAGTAAATATACCCAACGTAGGTTCTCCAGTAACTGTATATAAAGAAAACACAGCTTGGTCAGCAGATTTATTGGAGCCACCATCAAATACTGCTAATATTAAAGTAGCGGTAGATCCGGATGGGGATTCATCCGTCGCTACATGTGGGGATTGTGGTTCTTAGCCCCGCCTTGACTGATTAAAGATATTAAATTAAGATATCTTTATGGCTACTCTAACCGTAGCGGGGGTAGAAGAAGCCCTCTCTAAATATAAAACCGTAGGTTCCTCTTTCGTTCAGGAACTTAATCTCGTCATGCCCCGACTCTATGCGATGGGTATGTGGCGGGATTTACTATACGAGACTACTATCTCAACTACTGATGGCAACTTCACACTACCTGATGATTCGGAGTCTATCGTATCAGCTATGGTGGACAACGACCCAGTCAGGGCAAAGGCACAATTCCATGACTATCGAATTACTGGGAGAAATAGAGATGGTTCTACTCTCTATGGTTATGGTTTGGTTGATGATGGGTTCGCTCCGACAGTGAATGAACTTGAAGCCTCTAAAGCCTATACGATTAGTATCGAGCCCATTTCCCCTGCGACTGAGATTCCCAGAACTTCTACTAACTTTATTTCAATTACGGGACTGAACAATGCTTCTACCCCTGTCTTGCAGACATACACCCCGAATCTTGACACAGCTTCAAATAATATTACGTCAGGTTCAGTTCAGTTCACTACGATTATTGAAATACGAAACGGAGACTCGTCTCTGTCCGATCCTGTAAAGATCACAGCCGTTAATATTGCTGACGCTACTGACAAGTTGGAGTTAGGAACCGTCCAAGAAGCAAATAAAATTAATAGTTTCCGTAGGTATCGGTTGGGTAACGACATTTCAAACGGCACCAAGAAAACGATTAGAGTTTTAGTTAAGCGGAAGTTTAAAAACCTTATTAACAGCTTTGATGTAATTCGCCCCAGTAATATTAACGCGATAAAACATGGTTTATTGGGGACCGTAGCAGAAGACAATGCTGATTTAGAACGGGCAAACTACCACTGGGGTGTGTGCAGACAACTTTTAGAAGAAGAGCTAGATGCCTATCGAGGCTCGGCTAAACCCGCAGTGAACTTTGATCCAACCGGATCTGGTTCTCGAATCCCTAACCTAATGTAAACATGTTAAATTATATCCTAGAAAACAAAGAAAGTCTTATTTCAATCGCAACCTCTGTGGTAGCTGTGGCTTCTGCAATCTGTGCCCTTACTCCTACACCGAAAGATGATGGCATTGTCCGTAAACTATACCTCGTGCTGGAATGGGCTGCGTTAAATATCGGTAAATCTAAGGAATGATTAAGGTAATCATAGCGGCACTGCACGCCTACGTTTCCTACGTAAAATTAAAACATAGACGATTTGTATATGAACTTGAAGATGAAATTGATGATCTCGCTGCTGACGGCTCCCCTGCTTCAAAGTTGCGGCTTGAGCGGATTGCGAAACGACTCCACCGTGAACTCAAGCGCACTGTATGACCCACCCACGATTAGTTTAATTGAGGGAGAAACATACCAGTTTAATGAGGGTGTTGTAGTGGGTCGCGACGATCACAAATTTCACAGTGATTATAGCTATCGTAGAGCAATCATTATTGGATCAAAATGATGAAAGACAGTTTAATAGTCCCCCTTATAGGAGCCGTGTCACCAACAATAGGCGTTATATTATCATATCAAGATCAACTTGAATACTGGCTCCGGATCCTGTCCCTTGCTGGGGGCATCGCGGTCGCTGCTGTAACAATTTACAAAATGCTAAAAGTAAATAAATGATTGGGATTGCGGTAGGTCATTCACGATACGGGGATCAGGGTGCATGGGACATTAATTCTGTTTCTGAAAGGGAATTTAATAATGCGCTCATTCCCTTAATAACAGCTATGCTTAAAGTTCCTTATGTGGTCTACAATGATTACAAAGCTTCTAGTTATGTAGGGGCTATGAGTTATGTGTCTCGTAAGATGAAGAGAGATGGTGTTAACGCTTGTGTTGAGTTGCATTTTAATTCGGCTAGTCCTAAAGCAACGGGGCATGAATGGCTACATTGGGAAACTAGTAGGGGTGGGAAAACATTAGCTACGCAATTCAAGAATGCGATGGATAAAGCTTACCCTGAATTAGCTTCTCGGGGGTTAAAACCCAAAGGTCGTGGGAGTAGAGGAGCCTTGTTTCTACGGAAAACTCCATGCCCTGCTTGTATCGCGGAACCTTTCTTTGGATCCAATAAAAATGATGTGGCGCTTATTCACGCCGATATTTCTAAACTCGCTGGAGTCTATGCCGAAGGTATAAATAACTATTTCGGTTAATGACTATACCAAAAACAATACGGGTTGCTGGGCAGACTGTTAAGATTTCTCAAAAGAATCTTACAGATGACAGTTGCTATGGGTTCTACAGCCCAGACCGAAAGATTATTTTTATCCACAATAAGCTAGATGATAAGACGGCAAAGGAGACTTTGAGGCATGAATTGATGGAGGCGAGCCTTTGTATATCTGGGGTGGGGTTTTGTGAAAACTTTGAGCAAGAGGCTGTGGTGAGGTGTATGGAGGAAGTTTTTTTTCCTGCCTATGACCGATTGTTAAAGCGATTAGAATGAGTAGGCGAAAATTACCCCCGCAGTTTACGCGAGCAAAAGGAATGCTTGTGTTCACACCTACGGGGGATGATATAAAAGAAGCCTTTGAACGGAGTGAGGCTTTGGGGATTTTACCTAATTCGTTTACAAGAGGTGCTGGTAGGATGACAGGATTTATTGGGGAGATTGCGTTCGAGAAATTATACCCTTTGGCTGAATATGTTGGAGACAAATCTTTTACTCACGACTATGTCCTAGGTAAAAAGACAATAGACGTGAAGTCAAAGACCTGCACGTCTATCCCCAAGCCGGACTACACCGCTTCCGTTAACTGTAGGAAATCAAAACTCTTAGGTGCTAAAGTTTATTTTTTTACTAGAGTTCAGAAAGACATGATGCGCGCTTGGCTTTTAGGTTGGCAGACGGCTACATCCATACAGAATAAAAAGAACTATAAATGCCGTGGAGAATCGGACAGTTATGGGTTTCAATATAAAGTGAGCGGGTATCATGTTCCTATATCGTCACTTCGGAGTTCAAACTCGTTGAAGTAATTTCTTCAGAGTCGATGTCATAAGACTGTGTGACATTGATTATCCAAACCTTACCCATGCCTTTTCCGACGGATCGAATCGGCCGAACACTGTCATCTGATTTACCCACATCCTCAAGGTGAGATAAACCGTTTCTTACAAACTCTAACTTGTTGGACGCCCCCAAGGACCGCCCATTGTTATATGTGTGTAGCGCAACTTGGAACTCCGTAATAGTTCCTCTCCAAGAAGAGATTTCATTATTTTGTTCTCGGCAGGCTTTAGCAAAGTAATCAATCAACTCCGCGACTTGGGATCGGCTGGAGTTGTCGTAGGCTGCGTAGGAAATGCTCCGATCAATAAAGCTCTTAACACCAAATCGATCATCATCCAGAACTTGCTTAGGGGGCTTCCAGTCCATTAAAAACTTAGCAAACGCAGGTAATTCTTCATCGATAGTGGCTTCAAGCTCCTGTTTACACGGGAACCTAAAGGGGGCTTGAGCGACCTTAAAAGCCATTATCTTATCTCTATTACTGCTATCCATTGTAGGTAAAACAGACATCGAGTTTGGGTCGTCATTAAGGCTCAATATAATTCTACCGGCCCATGGGAGAGTCACGGCATCCGCATACTTTGCCATAAATTGAATCTTGGGGTTAGCTACCCCTCTTTTAATTAGCTCAGTAGCTTTTCTCTGGTCTTGAAAAGATGCGGCCGAAACAGTGTCGTCAATAACCCAACATGCGGCCCTGCCTAAATCTTTATTAAATTTAGTCCCCCCAGATAAATAATCACTGGCGTCTGCAAACCCCCCGACAAGTGCGGCAATAATCTTGTTAGACATGAGGGTTTTGCCCCTCTTGGCTGGACCAACTAAAATACACGCTTGCCCCTGATCTTCGCGGTTATTCAAGAAAGCTTTATAGAATCGTTGTAACCACGCAAAGAAATAATACTTAGTTCTAATGGGGGTTGAATCGACAAAAAACTGATCAAAGAACCCGTTTAAGAACGGCCATTTAGTTATGTCCCCGTCCTCCGCAGGATGAATGGGTTCTACAGTAGCCGAGTTTAATATCCGCATTCCGTTATACGGAACGATTCTAGTTTGTCTTCTAAAGACAACGGGCGCAATTTCATCTATTCTATTTTGATTGCTTACTAGAATAATTGCGGCGTCTACTTCAGAAACAAATTCCCCTTTCTTTGGTTTATTTTTAAACCCTCTCTGCCGGAGTTCTAGAACTAATTGATCCCGTGGGATTGGTTTAGCCGTCCCATCAAGATGTTTAAAGAACTGTCTCCCATTAAACCAATATTCATCGAGGAGGTTCCCCATCTTTTCCTCTTCGTAATCTTTGACAAAAGAAGGTCCGAATATATCGCGCCACGTTAGCCATCCTTTATCTCGATCAGAGTATATGATCATCCCATCCTCGAAAACTTGGCATCCTTCGCGTTCGATGCCGTCATCCAACCAGAAAAGAGGTCCTCTAGAACCTACTTCAAAATCTCCGATCCATCGATTTGGAAACCGTGCCTCGACTTCTTTAGCAATCACTTCAATTGGGATTGATGTATCGACTGACTCCGGCGGCTTATCTTTAGCCGCTTTGAATAGCGCCGTCTGAACTATTTTACTGGGGATTTTACCGCCCAGATTAACCCAGTCTACGCCCAACTCAAAGTATTGAGAGGGCTGTTCTGATTTAGAATCATACCCCGCTAATATTTTATTAAACTGCAAAATTGATTTAAGCTGCGTAAAAAATCCAGAGACTAAGCTATGGTGAATAGAGAGAGCTTCTTCAAACTCCATAACTAATCGGACATACCCACTATGTGTTTTGGTCCGCCATGTCGGCATCGCTTTGGGGCACTTACTCTTAATGATGTCATCAATATTATTCCAGTCCGGTGGGGCATCAAAATCTAAAGCTAGCCCATATATCTTAGATATTTTATTTTCCCCCTCAATTCTAGAGGTGGGAGTCAACCCTTCAAACAGACTATAGAAGCAGTGTTCTGTTTTGCCGTTAGCGCACCACTCTCTGTAGGCCGCTTTGGATGAAAAAGTAGGTTTATCCTTGGGTTTAATTTGTGAAGGATCGTCGCTGCTTTTACAGCGTTTGTCTTTGAGGTTTTGTATGTATTTGTATTTCATTTTTGGTAGCGTGTTAAGATTTCACCTTCGGCGGCAAGGGGTATGTCAGATATCCACTCAGGTGGGCAGGACATTATATTAATAATATCGGATAAAGTTTTTTCGGCATCCTCATCAGGAGTCTCAACGACTATTTCGTCATGGACGTGCATAATTATTTTGTGTCCTGCATCATAGACTCTCAGCAGCATGTCTGAAAAAATGTCTCTAGCTAAAGCTTGAGAAGCGTTCTCAGCAACAAGACCGCCCCAAAGTCGCACATCCACTTTGCGCCCGTTTCGAGGAACTTTAGCTAAAAATTCTTTTTTTCGTTTCAACTTCCCAAAGCCTATTCCGATTCTGCCATAGTCCAAAACTCGGCCACTAGGGAGTTCTACCGTAAAATTAGTTGGGCACTGTTTACTAACTTCGTGGGCTCCAGAAATATCTCGACTATACTCTCGCCACAAGGCGACTACCTTTTTCATTTTCTCTCGATACAGTGTGACTCGACCCATAGCGAGACCTACATCAATGCCCTCCATGGCGGCAAACCTATCGCCGCCAGCGCCATAACCACAACCAAGCACCATAGCTTTTACGGAGTGTCTGAGTGTAGAATTTTCTTTTTTAAGCTCGCCATCTTTAGTGTCCCACAAGCGAAATCTAACGGCAAAAGCTTCGTAAATGTCAGCCGTGTTTTCAATTTCTTTGAGCATCTTCTTATCTTTCGCCAACCAACATAAAGTCCGAACTTCAATCTGAGACAGGTCCACGACAACAAGCTTATTACCTTTGCTGGGGCATATTATGTGGCGTAGGTTGACTCCGAACATATCTTTCCTAGGGAGGTTTTGTAAGTTTAAATTGCCCCCTGACCCACTAAATCTTCCCGTATGCGCCCCAAAATACATACACCCCCCATAAAACCTTTGGTCTGGCATGGTCGCGTAATCAAAAGACTCGAGTTTTTTCTTGAGAGCATTAATACGACGCCAATCTTTAACGGCCCTGATCCACTTATGGTTAGGGGAATTTGTTTCTAACCACTTCTGCGCGTCCTCATCACTCTCTGCGAGGCTCGTCGGTGGTATAAGCCCAACTAAACGGCATTGATCATCGAAGGCATTTCTACTTAGAAGCGGACGATCCCCAATCCAAGGAATATTTTCTTCTGCTTCAAACAAAGCCTGTTTAATTATGACCAAAGATTTCTCTAGAAGGGATACATCTATCGGAATACCTGTTTGAACGATCCTCCGATTCACCGTGCTTATTCTGCGCTCAGTTTCAGGCCACTGATCACTGAGTGCCTCCCACAATTTTAAACAAAGCTCACTATCTTTTAAGGCGTATTCCGTAACTTCTTTTTTAAAGTCCTCGGGCATATCCTCCCATTTTTTTCCTGACATATTGTCACGAGTGCTCTTATCAACTTTGAGGTCGAACATCTCCGCAGTAGATCCCTTAAGAGATCTGGGTAGCCTACAATAAGCGACTAAGTCTGCCGTGCAATGCCATTCAGCGGGGGAGCATAAGTCCCACCATTTTTGTTTAACCCCAAACAAGTATAGGGTTTCGTCAAAAGACGCGTTGTGGGATAACACAACATTTCCGTCTAGCAAAGACCAATCAAAATCTTTGGGGTGGCCGACAAAATTTGTCCCGTCGTCACCAACGACTGATACCATATATGCGTCAAAGTCGGGGTGCCCAAAATAACCGAGAGGGCCTAATATACGTATGCTACATACTTTGTCGTAGTAGCTTTCAAAATCTAAAGCAAAAGTTTTCATATAAGTAAAATTTAGCTCCACCCCTTAATAAGAAAAAGGTGGAGCTGTTAAGGGCTTTTATGCGATTACCCTAATGGCGATGATTCTAACCAGCGGACAATGACTAGATCCATTGCCGCCGCCGCAATACCAAAGCACATTAATCAACCGTATTAGTGGGGGCCACTATTTCAAGTTGCTCTGGTAAGCTTGCGAGATTCTCATTAAGACCTTCGATAAGTATATCGTTGGCTTGAATAGCTATTTCTGTTTGTGAGACAACCTCACGTAGCTTTTTCTGATTCTCTTCTAACTGATTAATCTCTGTCTGAATGACAGTTCGTCTTTCTAGCTTCATACTAAAAACCCTTCTACAAAGTCTACTACGTCTTTTGAAGAGTCATCCGCAGATACCCCTAGCATAGGGGCATACCAAGAATACTTACCACGACTAATCAGAGTAGACTTAAAATTCCACTCTCTTGTGTGGAGGGGCGTATTCTTGTTAAAAGTTGCAAAGGTATACAGCCGTTTAAAGGTCTGCCTATAGGCATCTTTAGCGGTATTAATCCGGCCAATTGCGTAGTAGTCTTTTCCAATAGGTAGGGGAAACATCTCTGGATCAATATGACCCCCTTTAAATAGGAGTGTAATTTCCGCAAATTCAATAAACTTATAATCTGAATCAGACTCTAGGTCTTTACGCTCTTCATCACTATTTGCAATCCTAGGAACTTCATCTGAGTCAAAAGGAATTTCTTCTCTCCAAGCTTTAGATGCAATTAACGGGACGCACCGGACATCAGTCTCGGGCTTGGCTAAGATATAAGTCTTATCGATTACTAAAGATCCATAGGGGGCGGGCTCCCCGTCCGGTCCATAGATATCTGAGGTTTTTTGAACTACATTAATCCTTGGGATGTCGATGTCGTTACTGTCGATGTTGGCACTGAATGCGTTTACACTTAGTGCCGTGTTTTCTGCTTTAGCTAATTTATTGCTCATGGTTTTGTTTTTCTGTTTTTCTGTTTTTCTGTTTCTTGTTTACTCTCTACGATAATGTATATCGTGGAGATGATTTTTCTACTATTCCTGCGGCGTCGCAGGCTTCTGAAAATTGTGCGCTAGCGGCTTTCTTTTGCCCCTTCTCTGCTTTAGCCCCTATAGCAGAACTAATCTTTGCTAGGGGCAGGCTCACTTCATTTAATACGTCGTCAACAGATAGGCCATGCGCTTCGGCAATCTCTAAAAATTTTAGTCTATCTACAACTGTCTTCCTTCCGGACATTGTTTTTAAAGTAAGATTAGGAAATTCCATACCCTCTTGAGCGAGCTTAACGGCCCGCTTTTTAAATCTGTCTGCCCAGTTAGTTACAATTTTTTGAACAGTCCATAGTTTTTCAATAACATCGGGGTCATCAACTTCATCCAAGTCAACATCAGGAAGCATTGGATCAATCTTCTTAGCAACTTCCACAACAATGCCTCCAAGAGATGGGCAGACATCTTCATATCTGCAAAACCTACAGTTAACATTTGGGGATAGTTCGTCTAATGAAGGCGTCCCATCCTCCCATTTAGGTCTGACTTTTTCTGCCCTCAGGATAACTTTGGATAGTTCTTCAACTAACTCCTCCATATCCTCCCGATAAAATACATGGGATAAAATCTCATTCCTTTGCGGAACAAAAAATACAAAGTCTACGCTAGCTAATTCAGGGTATTTTTGAAAAACGCCTGTGGTGTAGGCTTTAGCTTGGTAATTGTTTTCAGGAGAATCAATTAAAGATATTCCTGTTTTATAATCTATAAGGCAGGCATCTACATTATCAAAGATAACCAAGTAATCGCAGGTGCCATATGTGCTGGTTCCATTTAAAGCGACATCTAATTGGATCTCCGCCTGCTCTTCCGTTACTCTACGATTATGTTTGTAGTTTTTTAGATACTCATCCTGATCAGAAACTATCTCATTATAAATGCTTACCTCTTGCTCTGATTGGAGGTTTGAGGGATCTAGTATTTCAATCGCCTCATGGATTCTTGTGCCCATTTCCGCTGCCGCAGAAGTCCCGTCTCTGCCTTGATATCCGGCACAGCCAGCAGAGTATTTTAAAGCCGAGGGAGAAAACTCGGCGTGCCCCCTATCAGAATGGTTTGGTGTTTGAGTCATGGTCGCGACGATATACACCGCGAAAAACCCGTCAACTTATTTTTCAATTTTTTTGTGTATTCAAAATATACGTAGCAATCAAGAAGGCATCCACCATACCATCGTGAGCAACACGACACCGTTTATTTTTTATCCAGCACTCCTTTGGAGCTAGCTGCTGCGCCCTGTGTAGAGCCACTTCTTTTGTTTTTCCTTTGGGGACAAAACCTAAAATTTGTTTTTGCCATTTATGAACGCTTACGCGACACATAGAAAAGTCACTGGTCTCAGCCATACCACACAGTTTGCCAAAACTAAGCGCCATCGATCTAACGGCTTGAGAACTGCGGGCATGGGCTAGGGGTTCTTCAACCGCAAGTAGGAAAGGAGTATTGAGAAACAATAGCCATTTCTTTATAACCGTTGTGTCAATCTCTCGTTTCTTACAGACCCATTTAGTCGGCATCACCATTTTGTCTATGACCAACCCATCTGTTGAGACAGCACAAAGCCCGCCATCCAATCCGTTATCAACTCCTACAATCAAAATAAGTTAAGTGTTAGTATTAAACCATCCCCTTCTTCGGGCACGTATACAAACACATTTTTTGGCAATGCTTGAATAAAAAAAACTTCTTTCGCATTGGAGGGGTTAACACGATAAAACAACCCTGTAAGTTTTTTTACTTCAAAATGAAAATCATTTTTTCGAGGGTCGTCTTTACGTATTAGAACTTTAGGGTTCTTAACAAGTTTTCTGTCTATGAATAAATTCATTCTGTAACAATAGATGTATCTAGAAAACAGGGGGAGGAAGGCCCCAAGTCTGTGGTAATTAATTGGTTCAATGCTATCTTCGCAGCTTCTTCGGAAAGCCCCTGCTCCTGCTTTAAAATCTCAATACTGGCAGCTTGAGAGTAGCAGGCAGAGGGGGATCCGTTTGCGTGCTCAACAACTCCGAGGAGGGCATTTTCAAACATACTAAAAAAGATTACTTCAGCGAATGAGTCATCTGTTATAGGCTCGGAAGTATATTTAAGATCTGTTAGATTATTACTTCGATTAAGGTAGTCGTCGCTATCGGAGTCATAATCTCCTGTAAATCCGCTAAAATCATTGATCATTTGGTTCAATATCTACGATAGTTCCCTTACCCCGATCTGCTTTTTTATTGTTCAATATAGATATATCGATTTGCATTTTGCTTGCGCCCCCACCCGTTTTAGAATTTAATCCTAAATTTCTCCTAATTAACTGATCCAGTTCCGATAACTCACGGACGGTCTTGGGACCTTTAAGATTTTTCATACTGTCGCGGAGTAATTTAATTCCTGCGGCGGCAATATAATGCTGGTATTTTTCTGCCGGACTACTTTGCGACTCAGCAATCTCTAACATCGATTCATCTTCTTCTACCCGAGCATCGTGCTTGGCCCTAAGAATCGCCTCATCAGTCATATTATCTAAGTTGTTTTCTATGTCCTCCCCCAACTTATCCACAGGCTCTGTTTTTTCTGGGGCAACAAGCCCTTGTTTTCTGGCAGGCACACCACGCTTTTTAAACCACCGCCGAACAGTAGCCGGATGGACATCTAGCTCTTTTGCAATAGACGTAGTTTTCCAATCAAGGTTATATAGCTCGACAGCTCGATCCTGAATGTCTTGATTTGGTTTGAAACTCATCGTATTATTAATAAATTATGGCGTTAAATGACACTAGGGGCAAGCAGTTACTGGAGCCTAGAATAGATCCAAAAACAAAGAAGATGGATGTGGGTGGTTTCCAACTACCTCCCACTAGTCTGATAACCGCACTCCTCTATGGATTCGCTAACCATGAATCTGTCGCAGCCAAGGAATATTACTTTTGGAGGATCTGCGATGAGTTGTGGAATCACTCGGACTTGCCAGACAAACTGTGCGTTCGGCACCCTTGGGCGGAGCTGATGATTAAAGCAGCACTCGAAAACAAATACCTCGCAATCGGGGGGAGTGCTTCATCAGGAAAATCTCATATTATGGCTGCTTGGGGCATAGTGAACTGGCTATCTCAACCGCAAGACACGCTTGTTCTGATGACTTCAACCACGCTCCGTGAAGCTCGTAAACGAATCTGGGGCAGTGTGATGGCTCTCCTAACCGTGATTGATGGTGCACCAATCAGGATTCGAGATTCAATTGGTAGTGCATCTTACGTTAATGAGAAAGGAACACTCATTGAAAGGGCGGGGTTGTCTTTGATCTCTGCGGAAAAGAGTAAAACTAAAGAGGCAGTTGGGAAATTCATTGGTTTGAAACAATCGAGGGTGATACTTTTAGGAGACGAATTATCAGAATTGTCGGAAGCTATTTTGAATGCGGGCCTTACGAATTTGTCTAAAAACCCCTCATTCCAAATGATCGGGATGAGTAACCCCAACTCAAGATTTGATGCGTTTGGGATTTGGTCCACTCCAAAAGATGGTTGGGATAGTGTCGATACAAATACTGCCGACGAATGGGAAACTAAATGGCATGGGAAATATATTCGATTAGACGGGGAGAGATCACCAAACATTGTAGCGGGAGAAGTCATATACCCTTGGCTACCTACCCAAGAAAAACTTGACGAAGACAAAGCATTGTTGGGTGTTGAGAGTCGTGGGTATATGCGAATGGTCCGAGCGGTGTTCTTTGACAGTGATGAGACTACAGGCATTTATTCTGAAAACGAATTGACCTCCTCCGGTTCTTTGGGGAAAGTAAACTGGCAGGGAAATACCATAAATCTCGCGGGCCTCGACCCTAGCTTCACGAATGGGGGGGATCGCACAGTGCTTTTTTTAGCTCAATGTGGTTATGACACTACGGGTCAGTATGTTATAGAGTTTGGGAAAGCCATCCATTTAAATGACGACGCCACCAATAAGGCTGTTCCAAGAACCTACCAAATAGTTGCTCAGGTTCAGAAAGAATGTAAAAAGCATGGCGTTTTGCCAGAAAACCTAAGTGTTGATGCCACGGGTGCGGGCGCTCCATTCTGTGATGTGTTGGCTGGGGAATGGTCAAACAAGTTTATGCGTATTTCCTTTGGTGGTAAGGCGAGCGACAAACGTGTTAGCGCGAACAGTTCTAAAATAGGGGCAGAGTTGTATGTTAATCGCGTGTCCGAGTTGTGGTTTGTGGGAAAAGAATTGATGCGGACGAAACAAATCTTTGGGATTGATTCCGAGCTGGCTCAAGAAATGACTGCTAGGAATTATGATATGGTCAAAAGCGGGACTCTCCGTATGAAGATCGAATCGAAACCAGAGTTCAAATCTAGGTTTGGAAGGAGCCCAGACCTTGCAGATGCAGCGTTTCTAGCTTTGGATTGTGCTCGCCAGCGGTTAGGTTTGGTTGCCGTGGATCCTTCAGATAAGGAGGATCTTGCGAGACCCTACCACCGAACAACAATTAAAAGTTTATCTAACGCTCTATCTAATTCCGAGACATTGCTACTCGATTGACATAGTCAACTTAAAAAGATAAACTTAACCCATGGCACTTACGGAAGGAGCTCTTACTAAAAATTTTTTCAACGCGCTACCGATGCGCCCAGCGGAATCTATGTTTCCTTATAAAGATGTTCCGATTCCGCCCACTGTTCGGAGGAAGCCAAAAAAAGGGTCTAATGATAAGGATGCCGGACAGTATGTTCCACTTCAATCCTATAGAGATTCGGTCGATGAAATGACAGGCTTGATTAATAAGCTTACGGATAGCCCCGCGCAACTAGCAAAACGGTTCCAAGGTTATTCAAATCAGGCGCAGCAAAGCCGAGATGAAAAAAATAAAAATTTTTTAGGTTTGGTGGGGGGCCGAGAGAAACCAAAGAAAAGCACATTTAATCGAGATTTTGCCCGAGACCTGTTGCTTGAAGCTAGTCGCCAAGGGGAGAAAGCCCTGAACAAAAAAGACCCAGTTACAAATTTTGTTACTGAGGGCTTTAAAGGAGGTCCTATAGTTGAGAATCCCCAGCTCACTTATGACAAGGGGATCATAGATATCACAGCAAAAAATAAAAGAGATAGGAAGATAAAGCTACCCGACGTGGGCGGGGGCACTGGTGCGTTGGCTAGTGACCGTAGAGTCGGATATGGTTCTCAGGGCTCTGGAGGAGGTTCCGATAAGCCTTTAGATAGCGACCGTAGAGTCGGATATGGTTCTCAAGGATCTGGAGGTGGGTCAAGTAGGGGTCCTTTGGATAGCGACCGCAGCTTAGGATATGGATCCCAAGGGAGAACATATTCCCCGAACAGAGATTTGATACGCGCACGTAAGCTTAAGAGACTAGGCGCGCCAGAGGCCGCGAAAGCTTTAGAAATGAGATACGCCTTGGGGCCAGATTCACCTGCGATTCAAAGTGTTAGGCAAAGGAAAACTTTACAAGACGACAACGAGGCGGCTCAGAGACAACACCAACTCAATCTAGAAATAATGAAGGCGTCTATGGCGACCAACTTGAATCAGAACCGCTTTGATCGAGTGAACATCCCAGCCCTTTCCTAAATTATTATGAGTGAATTCGACTTCGACCCCCCTAGAGACATCGCCCCGTTGCGTAACAAAAACAACTTCCTTCCTCAGAGAGAGTATCTTAATCCTCAGGAGTTTGAAGTCGTTCAAAGTGCGCGTGAAAAGACGCTGTATCCAGCGATGGAACGGACGATGAAGTTGCAAGACGCCCAGCGCAAAAGACAAATTCAAGATTTATCCTATAAGGAGGCTATGCTTAGTATGGATCAAAAGAGAATAGCTTATGAGGAGCAGCAAAAAGCGGATGCTAAACTCGGGGGGATAGCTGATATGCTATACGCAGCGCAACAGATAGAGGATCCTAATGAACGGACTAAAATGATCGCGGATATTCAGATCCAGAATGCCGAATCGTTAACAAAAGGCAGCTATGGGCAAGCTCTTGTAGCAGCATCTACGTTTAGTTTGAATCCTGATTTTCGAGCCAAGGAACGGGAACAAGCTGCCTCAGCATCAAAAGAACAACAATTGTCTAGTGCCCGCAACCGTGCAGCCGCATATAACATTTATGAAAACGCTCCATGGATTCAGAATATGGCCGAAGGATCCGAGAAATCTTTGTATCAAGGGATGGCTAAGTCGAACCAGCTTCGTTATCAATTAGAGCAAGATCAGCTTAAGAAAGCCGCCCAATTAAAAGGTATAGAGCAGGATCGAGGTTTCTTCTCAGACGTTATTCAGTCTAGGCGTGACGAATTGCAAGACCTTGTGAAACAATATAACAGCAACTCAGATTTAGTGATCAGAGGGGCGGCGGTAAGCAAGATTGCAACCGAGCTTGCTGGACCGGAGGGCGATGCGCTTGATTTTAGACCCGCTGCCGAGGAAGAATACGACAGAAGACAGAGACTGCTCTTCCAACCTCTTGAAGTTCTTAGAACTCCGTATGGTGATTATAGCACAGGAATTAAGGAAGATACTCTTCCAACCGAAGCTATATCTCTCATAAGAAAAGCATTCATGAAAATGGAAAGTGACATGGTTGCGGGTAACTTTACTCGGCCCGAACAGAAAGTTCTGAAGGGGACCCAAGCCGAGGTGCCACCTAGTTTACCAGTGAACGAACCTGTTGAGTCTTCAACTGAAGACAAGAAAGATGTAGAGGACCGCACGCCCACCCCACAAGGCCCAACTGAAGAAGATCTACGTGTTTTGGAGGAGATAACCAAAGCTGCTAACAACTAGTTACACCCCCACAAACAATTCTAAAATTATCGCTTCTGCGAAGACAGACTAAAGCTTTATGGAAACTCCCAAACTACAACTTCAGAAATTTTCTGAATGGTCCGCACAGAACCCAACATCTGATGAGGTCGAAGCCCGCCTCAAGTATAATGATTACACAACTAATGAATTGTTGAATACGGGGAAACTAACTCCGTTTCTTTATTCATCGATGCAGCAGCAGCAAAATCTTTCTCTTTTGCGGAGTGGCTATGGGGAACCCCAAGAAATTACACAAAGAATAAAGGAATTAAGAACTCCCACTGTAGTAGATGATGTAAATTTCTTAGAAAGAAATGCTAAAAAAGGTTCCGATTTTTCCGTCAAGGCAGATGTTCTCAACACAGAAGACCAAGAGCTTATTGAGGAGTTTAAAAAACAAACCGAGAGTGGGGAGTATGCCGAAGGGTTCTTAGAAAGTTTTGGCGAAAAGATGCGGGCGAAGCGAGAAGATCTCGTCAAATACAAATTCAATAACGAAGAGTTACCCATAGGCGTATACTACGACAAAAAAGGTGTGCGGACGGTGCTAGGAGGCGGTTTTGTTGAAGGCACAAATGAAGTGGATGTTTTAAGAAGTGGGGAAACCTTCGGGGCCGCAGCGAGAGATATCCTTACCCTGAGACCAAACATGGCGCCCAATGAAGAGGGACCGAACAATAAGGATAATTATTCCCGCTTTAGACTAGGCAGCCACGTTCACGCCATCGATTCTTTTTTTGAGGAGGAGAGATTTGGGAAAGCAAAAGCTTCGGTTCAAGCTCTTGCAATGAATAGGGGTAAGGATAGGTCAATGGGTTGGTCTGACCGCACCTTACACAGAACTCTGGAATTTATTGAAGATGAGTTTAGCTATTTCCGAAAAGGATTAGGTGATCTGCAAAATCTTTTTTCGGATGAAGCTAAAGTAAACACAACTGAGATGCTTCTTCAGAAACAGTTTAAAAACACGAGAGATTATGCTGAAGATTTCAATCAAGAAGAGCTTTATAGCTCACTAAAAAATAGTGTATCCCATAAGCTTGGGCGCAGTGGGCCAGACTTTGACATAGCTTTTGAGGACTACGTAAATAAAGTCACTAATGATGGGGCGGGGGGAGCTTATGGTTTTGAGTCTACTTTATTATTTGATGAAGATGATTTAAAACAAAACGTAACTGAAACTACTGTTTTCGGACCTATTGTAAAAAGTGAGCTAAATTTCAAAGAGGAAGAATATAAAGCTGCGCTGACAGAAAAAGGAGTTTCTAAGGATCTAGTAAAATTTGCGGATGCAAAACGTCGTGCAGATAATGAATTAAATTATGATGAAATAGATAAAGTCTTGTCTGCAAAAGAGCCTGAAAAATGGACAGAGGCTAAACAGGCTGCAAAGGGGCTAGGTCTGAGCGGTGGTGAAACTGTTGAAAAATTTGTAAAAGACAACCCCGACTTTAATTTTAAAAGCAGAGGGCTGTTGCAAAGTGTCGGTCACTCATATCAGAATATCTATTATGGAGTGAAAGCGATGGCGGGCAGCGAATCTGCTGTTAGAGAACTACAAGCAAATGCTAGGGAAGTATATGAGTCTAGGAAGTTCGCAGAAACATTTGGTGTTGAAATGGGTCTTGGGTATGAGCTTTCCGAGCAAGCGGCCCCTATGGTTGCCGACATGATTGTCTCCGCTACTGCTGCGGTAGCCGCCAAACCAACAGGAGGATTGTCTTTAGCGGCGCTAGCCACATACTTTACCACAAAAGCTTCCGCAAAGGCCGTGGTGAAAACCATGTATAAATCGGTTACGAGCAGGGCCTTTTACAAATCCGCCGCAGAATCTGGTATAGAAGCAAGCTCTATTGCCGCATTAAGTTCTCTGTCTCCTAAAGAGGCGACGGTTTTTCTGAAAGCGTATAGCTCTAATTTAGCAAAAGATTTAGCGATTGATAGTGCCACCTTTGTTCCGGCTGCCCTACGTAGTGGTAGTTCAACTTATGAGGCTGTTTATACTTCGCTTGAAACGAGCTTAACACAGAAGCATTTTAAAAATGGACAGTGGGACGAAGGGTGGAGTAAAGAAAGAGTGCACGAAGAAGCCCACGAAGGGGGGCAAAGCGGTTTTTTAGTTGGGGGTGCTTTCACTGGATTTTTAACAGCGGGAATGGGCCGAATTGCAGGGGGTGGAACATTCGGGGGTAAAACCTTTAAAGGCTTAAAAGGAAGTGGCGGTCTTGAAACTGCTTTTCTTAAAGGGGTCACTTATAAGCAATTCAAAACTGCCGCAAGCCGTGTGGCTGGATACGCTGTTACAGACAAAGGTTTAACAGGCTTGTTGAAAACGGCTATGCGGCAAACATTCACTAAAAGAATGGGCGGGCGCGCGACGACTCTTGTCGGTTCTGCTCTCGGAGAGGGTTTTGAAGAAGGTTTAGATGAAGTTGTAAACAGCTTGATCCAAGATGTTTACACGAATGAAACCACACCGATGCATAAAATCATGCAGCAGGGACTCATGGGTTTCAAATTAGGTATGGCTATGGGTGCGGCTGGACCCGCGCTTAAATACGGTGCGAGTAAAACACCTTTTCTTGGGAACAAGCTTTTAGATAAGAAAGCTTTAAATCAAATGGAGAAGGATCTCATAGTCCAATTTGATAAAAATGTTCAAAAGAAAGCTGCACAAGACACAGAGCTTGCTAAAAAATACGATGAACTAAAGAAAAACGCGCCTCAAGTTTTTGCTGTTCTTCAAGAGCGTGGGATCCCAACTGCTGAAACACAAAATCAAACGGATGAGGGGGCTACAAATGAGACAAAACTTCCGCAACAACCTACGGACAAAGCACAAAAGGATAAGATTATTTTAGATGATGCAGAACGCATACTAAATGAGGATATTCAACAAGAAAGGGATGCGGGCCGTTGGGATAATATGACTTCGGAGCAGCAGCAGAAATTTATTTCTGTTCGGGGAACTCTTGCGACGCACAAAGCACAGGACCTCGCAGATGCAGAAGCCAAAAAGTTGAAGGCAGATCTTGATAGTGCTCAAGCTAAGAGTGATAAAGACGAGTTAGGTGGCGCTCTTGAACAGGTAATGAACGAGGACGAATCATCGGATACCGCTGAAGTTTCGGGAAATCAGGCCCTGTCGGATGTTTTAGAATTACTCGGGAAAGAAAGCCTAACGAAAGAACTTGGTGGTGGGCCTGTCGGAGCAACCTCTTACCAAACACCGGAGCAGAAAAAAGCAGACGCCTACGATAGGATCCAACGTTCTAACGATTTATATGTAAAAGCTAAAAGCTTGCTCGACTCTCTTCCCGAAGATCAGAAACAAGATCTCGAAAATAAAATCAATGAGCTAAGGTCTCGGGGAATTTTGTTGACGGACACAGACGCCGACAAAGCTCGTAGTTTTATAGACAAACAATTTGATAGGGAAACAACCGAAGAACAAGAACAAGGCCCAATAACGGAAGGAGATACTCAGCAAGTATCTGAGCTTATTGAAGCAGGCTATCCGGTGTCTTTGATTATGGAGCACTTAGCGGCGTTTAATCTCAATTTAGACAAAGCCGAGCCTAAAGATCTAAAGCAACTTTCTAAGTATATTTCAGATAAGATTGAAGAAAAGTATCCTGCAATAAAAATTAAGAGCACCAAGAAAAACCCGCTCATAAAATTGCCGGATCTTTTTTCCTCTGATCGAAGCCAAAGGTTTGTTTACCTCGATGAGAACGGGGCGGGTATTTTTAATAACGACCCCCAATCAATGCTCACTTTCTTTAGTGGGGGTTTCACTATTCCAGTTAGTGAAGAGATTGTTAACCTATCTAAGCAAGAGAACTCGCAGGTCAACCCTGCATTTGAATTTAATCAAGTGGATGGGCAGTGGCAAGTTACTGATATTCACATCCCAACACGGGGTGGTTTAGTCTCGGCAGTATCCTACTTAAAACCAGATCAGGTTGTAGATCACATCTCCGATTATCGCCCAGTCCGAAAACTAGTTAATGAAGTCAAAGGACTTCAAGATACCGTTATCCCTGATGACGTAAAGGTGAAGAATCCTTTTAAAGATATGAAGCGTTTGGGTGTTCCACAAGATAAAGAGATCAGTCTATCTGATCTTTTAGCTCTTGTTAAAGACCCTGAAAGCACTATGCCTAAGAGATTAGTTGAGCGTAATGCGGCTATCAGAAAAACAAAAGACTCTGGGACGACTAAAAAAGTCAGGGATAGGTATTACAAAACGGCTGCTATAACATTTAGATTGCAGCTTGAGAAAAGAATTTATCAAACTGCGATAGAAATCGCGCAAGGTAAAACGGGGCCCCGCTTTAACGTTACAGAATTAGCTAATGCAGAAGTAGAAGCTAATGCAAAAATTGCAGCAGCGCGTGCTGAACAAGCAGGAAAAACTATCGCTCAACTAATTGACAAGGGCAGCCAGATTACAAGAAGGGGAGATCAAATCGCACCTGAAGTAGCGGAAGATACGGACATGCCTGCTGATTTGGATCCTCTCCCAACGTTACATGAAACGGGCACTGATGATTTTCTTCATGGGGAGCACGATGAAATAGTCGATGTTTTGGAATCTGATCCCGAGTTGCGGGCATTGGCCGATGAAATGCTGGACTCTGAATTGCATGATGAACCTCTGACTTTTGTCAGTGCAGGGTTAACTTCACGTCGTGTAGCAGACAATATAGTTTATTTGTTTTCACAAGGTAACAACATATCCAACTCAAAGGTTGTTGATTTCTTACAAAAGTTAAAAGAACTTTCTGACAATGGCAACCAAAGCGCCACTCAATTAGACTTTTCTATACGGGCCTTAGGCATTGGTAACCCAATGATTGGTAAAGACCCTGATGCTGACCCTGAGTTTAGTACGTATCTTGGTAAGAAATTTGAGGAAGTTTTTGGCTTCTCACTTAATGAAAAACACATCGATGATTTTCACACTAGAATAAAGAAGGGCTCACGGCAGTTCTTCCGCATTGGATCAGGAAAAAACAATCCAAAGATTATTTCAGAGAACATCAAAGATAACAGAGAGGCTATTGAAGAACTAGGTTTAGCTAGTGGGGATCCGGAATCTGTTATTGCTGCGTTAGAAAAAATTGAGAAGAGTGGCCCTAAGATTTTACGGGTAGTTGCGAAAATGCTTTTGAAAAACAAAGCATATATTCGGAGCGTTAAGTTCAAAATCGAATCTTCATTGGAGACTTATGCGGGAATGTATAATGCGGAGACTAATACAGTCACCATCAACCCTGTAAGAAAAGCGAGTGGGCAATACGGGTTACAGGGGACACTACTCCACGAATTCATCCATGCATTTACTGTAGACATGATGTTCTACGGAGCAGATCTGAGAACTAAAACTCAAGACGCTGCTTTCGCAGAACTAAATAGGCTCAGAAAGTATGTCCGCCGACGCGCCACGATGGGTTTCAACAGAAACGCACGAACGGCTACCGCTAGCATGGAAGAGTTTGTGGCTTACATTCTTACAGATAAGGATTTCCAAACCTATGTGCAAAACGTAACTGCCGAGCCTAATAAAAAGCACGGTGTGTTTGAAAGTATTGTTAGAGCAATAGCCAAATTCTTAGATAAGAAGATCGTCACCCTTAACGAAGGTCTGGAAGCCGCTTTTGCTTATACCGCTGACTCTGTCTTTACCATAGACACGTTTACTAGAGCTGTTTCAAAACAAGTTTTCTATTCCACAGGAAGAGCTTCTCGTATCGCTAAAGATCTCGACATCTCAGGAGATGCAGAAGTCCAACTTAAATTATTAGAGGACTCACAGAATCTTCTTAGTTTTGCAAGGGGCTACGTCCCTGATGAGATTGTCATGCAGGTGGATGAGACTTCTCGTGTCATCGCTAAGATAGATGATGAGACAGGACACCTGATATTCAACCCGATTAGAGCCGCTGTTAAACTCAACAGCATGGAACTCAGTAATAGACGGAAAGAAGCTGTTCTGGCTGCGCTGATGAATGAGGAGATTGGGCACGCAGCAGCAAACCAAATGCTGACAGATCAGCAGATACTCGGAGTGGCTAACTCTATGGTCGAAGATGATTTTGTCCGTGCTCTTGAAGCCTATTATCCTCAAGACCAACAGGCCGAAGCTCTCGAAAGATTAAGGAGTGAGGACCCCGAGACTTCTTCTGTAGAAAAATATAAGTTAGCCAACGAGTTTATTGTTGAGCACGCTAGTCGAGCCATAAGGGGGACAACAACTAATCAACAGATAGCTTTCCTAAGCACCAACCCAAGCTTGATACCGACATTCGTTCAGTATCTTAAAGCCCTCCTAAGTAAACTAGTATACCACCGCTCTTCGCAGCAGTTGTCTGACGAGACTCGGTTGGCCGTAAACAACGTCGTTCGCGAAATCCGTGCGATGGAGTTGGGCTATCGCCCATCAAGTGGGCAGATGGAATACAACATGAGGAACAGCGAGCAGATCATTGAAACGATGATCAGCCAATTCGCTGAGACTAGGCAACTAGCCCCAGTTAAAAACGCGGAGCCAGATACAATTGAAGATTCCTTCCCAGATGATCCTGCTAGGGGTTATTTTAAAGAGTGGGCACATGGGTCTAACACTGAAGGGATTGTCACTTTTGACCCAAACCAGTCTACTAATTCTGAAGGTTTGGGCGCCGGAGTATACTTTGCAGGGGGAAACCGCTGGGAGGGGACGTATGGGGGTTCAAAAGTAAACTACGTTGTAAACATAAGGCTAAAGAATCCGATTTTAGTTAAATCACACACAGATGGCGGTAATAAATTGCGCGAGTTTTACGAGCCGTTTATGCAGGGAGTTATAGATAAGTATGGGTTGACTCCCGAAGAGGCGGATCAATTAAGATCCCGTGTCGAAAAAAATTATAAAGACTTTAACTTCTCAAAGACACCGAACGAAATATTTTCTGCGGGTTTCTTTGACACTGACGCTAGTTATTTTGAAAAATTAAAACCTCTTAAAGATATTATGGTTGGGTATCTTGAGAGACCAACCAGAGGTGGGGGGCAGAGCTTGACTAGTAGCAGGACTGGACGCGTCTCCGAAACGGGAACTCAACCTATGTTGGATCTATTTACGGAACTTACCGGATTTGACGGCATCCACGCTACAGAAAAAGGTGTTCTGGTTTCTTGGAACCCTGCGGAGCAAGTAGAGATTATAGAGGAACAAGTAGATGGAAAGCCCAAAGCAACCAACCGAGACCTTGAATCTCAGTTTGGGTCGGACAGTAAAATTCCACAGTTCTTAACACCTGTAGAGTTACAAGAAAAAGAAATCGGTTCTTGGTTCTCACACCTCGATGTCAACATCATGGACTTTTCCAAGTATGATATTGACGCCCCCGAAAAGAATAACTGGAGTCGTAAAATAAAAAGGACTGCAATCAAATGGCTGTCCCGCAGGGGAGACCGTAGGTTGGTTTCTTTCTATATGAAATCGGTAGCCTTCGCTAGGGAGATCGCGAACACTGTCTCCTCTTTTCAAGCAGAGCACGATACCTTATTGGCTCAAGAGAACAAAAGGTTGGGTGTTGATATCCCCGCTGAATTAATCGCTATTGCTTCCGGCGCAAGCAAAGGGACAGAACTTAAACAGTCTCAAATAGATCAAATCCAAAATGATTACTTGGATGAGGTAAATGCGGCTAAACGCCTAGTCGGAGACGCAAGAAAAGCAGCAGAGGAGGCAGCTACGGCAAAGAAAGAAAGAGCCACTAAAGATGCGAGGATCGGGAAGCGTGATAGTTTACTACAGCGGAGAGATGCCGCTTTAAGTGCGTTGTACAACCAGTCTCCAAAAATGTATGCTCTTGTTGTAAAGATGAGAGATCTTCAAGATAAACTATCTTTGAAAGCGATGGAGGTTTTTGGGCCGAGTATGAATCCACATGACCTTGAGATGGCTTTCGATTTCAATAGGGGGATCTACTACACTCGACGGTATAGGATGTTTGAAGACAATGACTTTGCAGAACAAGTCTTGGATATGTCCGACGACACTTACGCGAAAGAGCGAGAGGCTGCGGCGATGTTCTTCGCACGCAAAAAAGCTATGCTGGAAATTCCCGTAATGGTGAAGAAAACGGGAATCTCTCCAAAAAGGGCTGCCCGAAGGATTGATCTAGAAATTAGTGCGAACAACTCTAAACACATGTCCCAAGGCATGGAGATGGTTAGAGACTTCATAAAAGGCTACGAGAAAAACAAAAATAGCAAGAAGCTAAAGATCACTAACATAACGGGCCAGCAACAAGTTGTTATGCCTGAGCAATTCAAGGACCCCACAATGCGGGCACTTGCTAATCAGATAAATGAAAAGAAAGATATTCCTGATGAGATCAGAGCAGTATTAGGGGAGTATGGAGACTCTGAGGGTATTGAAAATTTAAGTTCCACCTTACTGCACACTTCATCCTTAGTCGCGAACCAATCTTTCTTCAACAAGATCAAGGAATTAGGGACCAAGAGTCAGGAACCATGGCTCATAACACAGGAAGAATATGATAACCCACCCGCAGACGATCCAGATAAATATGCTGACTGGTCTAAAGTTGCGGATGATCAAGGTGACAGTGACCTAATGCCTCTCAGAGATATGTATGCTCCGGATCACGTAATTCGTGATTTCGCTGACGTATTTAAACAAGGGAGAAAAGAATATACGGATCTTAAAAACGAGCGGGAAGGCTTTATTGCAAAAATGGGCTCCTATGTAAAGCAGGCTACTGGTTTGTCTCTCGCGGTGAACACTCTGGGAGCTTTCGGTTTCTACATCCGAAACCTTCTGGGGAATGGTGCCGTTCTAGGCCCCCTCCAAGGTTATTATGGCAGCGTTTTAGATGCCATAGTAGAGCCCGTGAAGTTACTAAAAGAAGTAGTATTCACCGAGGCAGAAGAGCAATCTTCGCTTTTGCTAAGAGCCGTAAGAGGTGACACAGCAGAGGTAGATTTTTATCTTGCAAAGCTCAGGACTCTCGATGTTTACGGTGATGAAGTAGAAGCAAACGTAATTAAAAACTTGTTAACAGGAAGAGTATCGAGAAAGCAGTTAATAAAAGATCTAAAGGCCATTGGGAGAATTGAGAAAAAAGCTTCTGAGATAATCAATAAAAGCTCAGGTAAGAAGATACCTACTGAGGTCTCAGACATAATGGCTAGATATGGTATCGTTCCGGCTGCCGTAACCTACTCCACCGTAAAGCAAGCATCAAAAGCTTTGATCGATCTTGGTGGACGTTTAGCACAAGCCTCTGATGGAATATTCAAAATCGGTATGTATGATTTTGAGTTACAGACACTAATTGAAGCCGCTAAACAGGCCCCACCTAATGATCCCCGTAGTAAACTGATCTTTGAGGAGGATGGGAAGATAGTTCCTAGTCCAGTATTAGAGGAACAGGCTGCTGAAATAGTAAAGAACACAGCGCAGGCATATAGTAAGGCTATGCCTTGGGTGAAGAGCTTCACAAACAACCCAATATCTAACGTGTTTGGAACGTTTGTTCGCTTCGCAGCAGAACCTCCGAGGATTTTCTTCTCAGGATTAGCTCAAGCTCGCAGAGAATTAAAGGATCCCAACCCCGTTATTAAAGCGAGAGGTCGTAGGAGATTCTTTGGCTATGTCACTACTGTGGGGGCCTCCCTAGCCGTGACGAAAGGGAGTGAGTTATTGCTGGGAGACAACGAAGAAGAAAAGGAACAGGCATGGACTACCAGAATGGGCCTTCCAACATGGATGCAGGATTCAGGCTTAACTTTCTTTAAATCCGGAGGGTCAAGATATGTCGTTGACCACACTTTTGTTAACCCTTTAAGTTCATACCTTGAACCTTTCATGCGGGGGATTGAAAGTTTCGCACAAGGGGATGATCCATTGACTACCGCTAACGAAATATTCGGGATGACAGGGTTGGCAAAACCTTTCCTCCAAGAACAAATCTTTGCTAAAGCTTTCATCGATGTGGTAGTTTTAAACGAAGACACATACGGTAACAGGATCGTAGATAAAGCCGATGAGAACAAATTAACCGCTCAAGCAAACTATATTCTTCAAAACGCGTATATGCCTAGGTCAGGTAAAGCAGTCTATGATGCAGGCAAAGCACTCTATTCAGATAAATCTGAGAGAATGTTCTCAAGCCCATTAGGCATCCTCATGAAAGAATTCATGCCCTTTAAACCATTCTTAATTGAGCCGGATAGAATAGCTAGTAAAGCGTTCCGCGATAATGCTGCGAACACCCGAGAGAATAAGAGGCTCTTAGATCTTGGTCAGTCTGATGGAATGCTAGACGGAGAGATCTACGCTAACTACGATAAAGCATTCCTCAGACAGAAAAGGTATAACCGTGACTTAAACAGGATGATAAAGGGATTAAACTCTATGGGCTATAATGTCGGGCTACAACAAGCAACCGCCATGGGGTCAGGAATATCCAAGCAACGGTTCCAACTATCTTATGTTGGGTTGGGCCTGAGACCTCAAGCTACGGCTTTCCAAATGCAAAAACATTATTTAAATCCAAGAGACGCTACAAGGCAATTCAAACAGTTGAATTACGCTAACTCTAAGTATCCGAATGTTGTAATTCCTCTGGAAGAATAGGCTCTTCCGAGGCAATAGCCTTGATAAGGATCGCGTAGTTAACGATGTCTTCACAGGCATCGTTAACTGATTCCTCCTTAACGGTTAGCTTACCGTCGTTTGCGAAGGAATTAATACGCTGAATCTTATCCTGCATTCTGAGCAGGATCCCCTTGATAGGGTGGATGCCTACGGTTTCGGACGCACGGAAGTTGGCGAACGGGTCGCACGCTTCTGAGCCTCCCGTGTAGTCCTTATTCTTTGACTCCATAATGCGACGACAACGCACGCTGGTAACAGAATGTAACTCCAGTAGTTCTTCATGAGTCATAATGATATAATAGGTATGTGATTACAGCAAGCAAGGCTAATATTCCTAGGCCGATAGCCCTCTCTAAATCGAACAACCAATCACTCATCCAACACTCCCTCCCTAATCTCCTTGATCTCCTGATTAATTTCATCTCGGATCACCACAAGCCTATCGATCCTGCCAGTAAGCACGAGCTTCTCATCGCGGAGGATGGCGAGTCTCATAACATCTCGTTCGCTTAGATATTTTTCTTTCTCTAAGGTTTCACTAATTATCTTATCCATTTTATACGCTTTCTTTTTTGTTGTTAGTAAATTGTCTCCGGCTCCGCTTCGCGAATCGATATTCTTTTTCGGCGACCATGTAGTCGGCGATGTCATTAGCGACTCGGGCTTTCTGATTCTTCGGCGTGGTTCGCAGAAGGCTCATGTTCAAGGCTTGCGCCGCAAAATAATCATAGAGGTCTATGCCCACAGGGTTTAATGTTTTCATTTGTTCGTCTTTCATTTAGGGTTGTTGGTTTTGTTTTCTAATGCTTCGGCAATGTCGTGCCGCAAGAATTCTAAGCCATGCACTAAGTAGTCCCATATGGTATTGTCGTGCTTAGGCTCTAAGTCTAGGGTGTCCTTTAGGTTGGCGTATATCTCACGCTTCTTTGCAACCCATTGAGAATCAAGATTCCGGATCTGGATTCGGGAATCATGGAGCATTTTAATTTTATTATCGTTATTCATGAGCTAGCAAATGTGTTGTTAGTTGTTTTCATAATTGTGTCGAGGATATGATCATGGAGAGATACGTCTCCTCCGATTAGTTCATCCCCCATACCCGCCTTTGGGTCATGACATAGGGCGATTATGGCATGGATGAATCGATCTAAGTGTTTTGCTTGGTGTGGGCGAACGCATCTAATGGATGCGCTGTGCGTAAACGCGATGATGGACCACCCCGAAGGGTTAACGTCGGAATCATCCGGTCGGGCTTTGATCTGCAATCTTGTTTCATTAATAAACAAGGTTTCAGTTGATGTATTGTTAGGTTCTTTCATGATTTGTATGCGCTAGAAGTTAGCTGGCAGATATTAGATTTGTGGATGTTGTCCATCGCTTTAAGTTTGGTCGCGATAGCATTCATAACATACTCCTCGATGCTGCCATGAGAGAGCATGACACGCTGAAGAGCATCTGTCTTAGCTCCGTTGCGGTGGATCCTGCCGAGAACCTGAGCAAACTCCTTAGCGTTGAAGCTAGGACTGATTAGAGATAAGCGCGGGCGGTTACCGTGCGTGTCATGTAAAGAGACACCAGTTCCCCCTGTCGCAGCGTTAACTACTATGCAGTTAGTTTGATCTGCTTGGAATTCTTCAATGATCCGGTTACGGTCTTCTGATGAAACGGAGCCATCAATGTAGTCACACTCCAGCATAGAGGCACACTCCATCAGAGACTCTTTAAAGTTTAAGAACACGACAACAGAGTAGCCTTCAGCCACAGAATCCTGCGCCATTTCTACTATGTCGGTCACCTTGTGCATCTCACTGTCTTGTCGGGCACGTAGTATGCGAACGATCACCGGATCTTCATTGTCATCCGCCAACATCCTCGGAGAGATCCGTCCATTGTTTATGTATTCAAGGATCTCCTCCTCATCCATGTTGAGGTTCTTGTAAGCACGAACAATCTTGTTGTTGTTCTTGAACTGGATAGGGTCAACTACCACGCGGTTATCCCGAAAAGAATCAGGGAAATCTGATACGGTTAGCCCGTGCGTGTTGATCCCATACATACACTCGCGGAGTTTCTTCTGAGCGAACTTGGGATTCTCCATTTCGTATCCACCCCAGTGCCCACGAAAGCACTTCATCGTGTTAAGCCAACTGAAGAAGGAGGGCTTCCCACCTTTCTTTTGATCGTTGTTGTGAAGCCCAAGCATATATCCTAGCGGGCGCATCTCAACAGGAGACTCGCAGGGCGTTCCGGACATTCCATGGATAGGGTATCCCTGCCGAACCAACGCCACTAGCAAGTTAGCATTGAGACTCCAAGGTCCTTTGCACTTGTGGATCTCATCCACAAGAACCAAGGTGTCTTTCGGTAACTCCCAACCAAATCCTTTTTTACCAATCTTAACAACGTGTCCGGTCTTTCCCGCACGGAGCTTCTCAACATTAAGAATGAACACAGGGTCAAGACCACATTCTTTAAGCTCCGATTCCCAAGACGGGAACACAGCTTTGGGGCATATAACTGCAACACGGTTAATCCTGTCAGACTTTTGGATGAGTGCCTTGGCAACCTGACATCCGACGACAGTCTTACCTGTGCCCATTTGGCTTGAGTCGAGCGTGTTGCGCCCGTCCAGCAAAGTCTTGACGAAGAAGTCCGCAGCTTCCACTTGAGGTGGGTATAATGTTTTCATCGCAAGAAGGCTTGAGCTTGCGCCCATGTATTGATTACTTCCAAAGATTCAGCCATCGATGAATTACCATCGAGATACTTCCACTCCCCATCTTCCTGCTCCCAAATTCCCCAACGCCAATCTTTACCACGGGCATACTCGGGGCGGCGCAAGTGACGGCGATACGATCTATCCGCATCCTCTACATGGTAATGGCTAGATGTGCTATCAAACACATCATATAACCCTTTTGCTATTTTTTTAACTAACATAGTTTTTCGTATTTTGTATTCAGTCATTTAAAACTGAGACTGCACCCTGATTCCACACACACTAAATAGGAATCAGGATACAGGGTTCAGTACTAATATGAAACAGATGTCTGATGATGGAAAATCAGCCACCCGCAAGGAGTTTGTCTACTCACAAACCTTTTTCAAGTGTTTTTATCATCTACTTAGCTGCTGTGGGCTTTGCGATGGCATATGCCTACAAGAACTGCCGAGTGAAACTAACTGATTATCATAAGTCTCCTCATCTTCAATCCGGTGGCGGACAATGTCGCGAGCATATATCGGTGGGTCTTTCCTATAGGTCAGGATCACCTTAGTAAGAACAACCTCCTGATCGACTTCAAAATGGATCACGTCCTTAGTGACGCTGGTCCCGTTATCATACGACACTGTGTCACCACCCATATGGGAGATAATCTCTATAATTTCCTCGCATTTCGTCTGCGTCACTGCGGTAGGGGTTCCCGTTTCTATCCTTGTCCCTATTGCAGGCAGGGCAGAACACATTCCCTTCAATGTCTTCCCTAAAGTCGTCGGTGACATCTTCTCTGCACCGCAGGCATTCAAGGCGTGGTTCAGTTTCATCATTTAATCCCCCCATACGTCGTGTTCTACAAGCCCCACCAAATCTTTTAGGTAGGGCGTCGGGTATACTTTCATGATCTTACGGTCCCCGTAATGATCACGCTTCTCTTTCTCGACCATCGTATGACTTTCTACGCGAACCAGATTATGCTCCGCTAAAGAACGACACACTGCGCCGATAGACGTTGGGTCAATCGATCCCAAGATGAGACTGATTTGCTTATACGTAGCGCCGTCTGGCTTGGCAGCTATGGTCGCAAGGATACTAGCTTGGTGCAATGTAGGCACCCCAGCACGCCGGAAGTGTTCAAGCGCAGCTATCAAGCGGGCGATTTTATGTGTGGCAGTCATGACTTCTTGAGCTTCCGTAGGATTTGGTGAATGGATTGCTGGTTTAAACCGAAGCACCTAGCCACAGCATCTTTGGGGTGACCCCCTGCCACTAGCTCCGCGATGATTCGATGCCGTGCGTTCACCGCCTGCCGGACTGCCTGCTTAGGGCGGCCCGTGTCGTCATCCGTAAGGGCGCCCGCTATCCATCTTGCCGGAATGTCTAATGCTTCTGCCTCCCGCTTCAAAAGCGCCGTCGTCTCTGCAACGATTTGTTGCTGATATTCTTTATTCATTTTCTTGGTAATGCGTGACTATGAAATGACAGTCGTAAGTTACTTCCTGACCGCAACTTGGGCAAACCCCGTCGCGAGCCTCCCAAAGCCAATGTTTTTCGCCAGTAGGATTGGCACCTTCGGTCGCCCATTCAAACATATCCCTGCCGCAATCCGTATCCGGAAAAGTGTGATGCTTTTCTTTATACAAACACAAGAATCATCCCTGATTTCTCCCTTTGGTCTCCCGGTTAGCTCCAAGGTGATTCCGTAAGTGTCCGACATTTTAGCTAGATCACTTCTCATCTGTTGCGTCCCTCCCAGCTTCTAGATTTGATTTGAAAGGGCTTGCCCTCAGTAACATCACGATTGTGGGCGTGAATGTAAAGAACACGTGAAACAGGGCTTTGGTAAGCCTCAAAGATCTCACTATCTACGCGCACATCATGTGCCTTTCCTAGATGGTTGATGATATGGAAGATAAAGTCTCCCTTAGGTCGTTCAATGTTACTTTTCATCAGGTCTTGTTCGATTTCATAAGCCCGTTCGTCGAGCCACGCGTGATATTTATCTATCTCATTTTCGAGGTCCTGCTGGGTCATCTGCCCCGCGCGGAACCCATCCGCTAGGAGAGATTCAATGTCCATCTTTCCCCCCTCCCCTGCGGATCTCCGAGTCATCCAAGGCTTTCGCCATGCGCTGGATCTCCGCGTCCAAAGCTTGCGCCATACGCATGATGTCCTCGCGTGCCGCCTTTCGGTCCTCGTATGAGGAATGCTCCCGCTCTAAAACGTCACACAAGATCCGTGCGGCGAACGTCCAACTGTTTTGAATTTCTACACTCATGACTCTACTTTGCTAAATACTGAGACACCCATTTGAGTGGGGGTTTCTTTTGGCCCCCGTTTAACTGGTCCACCCTGTCCGCTAGCACGTTGACAATCTCAAACCTCTCAAAAAGGTTTTGTCTGGTTATGGGTCCGAGGGCTTGCTGCGCCCACCATAGGAGGGTGTCCGTGTCGTCTCCGGTTACGTATCCGCTGCGGGCCTGCTCAATTAATTTGCGGCCGCGTGAAGTGCTCCTGCATTGCAGGATCCTATCTGTTTTTTCTTTCATATTCATGTTTTTAAGTCAGGCTAAAACCTGAGTGTGCCCCCCTGTCTCTAGAGACAAGGGAACATGGCTCAGGGCTCAGGGCTCAGGAAGGGAGGTTTCTTATCACGATGCCCTGCCGCCCCCGCCCTGTAACTCGCTGATAGTCAACGAGTTACGGGGGTTTTATTTAATGATGTATTCTTTTATAGATAGGCAATTAAACTCCATTGCCCTTTGATCGGTAGGATCTCCAGCCTCTCCAACCTCAACCAAGTCGATAGCCTCAGCCTCCGAAGAGGCTTCAACTTCAAACTGCAAGCGGTTCACTTCCTCCATTATAACTATGTAATTTTTAATCTTCATTTGTTAGCTTTTTACGATAGTTATCTTCTATGCGTTCTGATGTGAAAGAATCGAGCCATCCGTTAGGCGTTTCTAGGTCGCGATTAAGAGCGTAAACAGGAGTGCCGTCCTCATGCTCAACCCACAACTCAAGGTGACCATCCTCGTCTCCCAAGACGGTATGTCTCTCACCGTTAATACTTACAATCCATTTTTTAATCTTCATCTGGCAATGGCTCCTTTCCATAGTCGAGGTAATGCATATGTTGCTTGGCGTACTGGTAAACCTTAGTCATTGCTTCCTTAACCTCTTCTCTTTCTTGATAAGCTTTATCCCAAGCCTCATCCCCAAGAGGGTAGTAATCTCTCTCATGGAAGTCTGTATCATAAAGCAGTTTAACTTGAGCATCGCTTACAGCGCAAAACAAATCATTGTATTGTCTGCGTAGTCTATCCTCTCCCGATCCATTCATGTGGATCAAGGGCATTGTATATTTTTCAATCATAATCTTAACTTTCTCTTCTGTCGAATCGTTGCAATTAAAAGCCTTCATTTAGAAAGGCTTTCTATGCCTTCGGGACCCATGTAAAAAGACTGCCAAAGCCTGCGGGGGTTTGAGTCGTCGCGATGCTTCCACACCGCGCCCACCTTGTAGGGCTCCCCGTCTGGGGTGCCGTAAAACCACGCGGTGCATTCTTCGCGAGCGCGGAGGCGCTTGCCTATCTCATGGGCAAGCTCATGGAAGGGGAATCCCTTAACGACTCCAGCGCCGTGGCGGCTGGTATATTTTAGTGTGATGGTTTTTGTATTCATGACGATTTAGATTTAAAATGGTTTTTCAGCTTTGGTCAATAATTTTCTCGGACAAGCCCCACGAAAGGCCGTAATGTTTCGCGCAAATCGGGCCGTATCCGGCCGCCAAACTGTCCTTGGTAGTCAATTCCTTATGACAAAAACAGCAAGAGCCGGACATTCTACCATAGGACGCGGCGGCCTGAGAGGGATCGGCCGCAAACTCCTTCACAATGGCTTCTATCTCGGCCGTGCACTCGCGCGACGGTGAAAAGATGCCCTCACGTATACTCCCAAAGAAACCCTCCCCAAAGGTCGGAGAGGCCACGACAATGGAGCCCGCAAATTTAGACTTTTCTCCCGCCATAGAGAAACGGACCGCGCCCGCCGGACTATGCACCGTGAATTTTGGGCGCTTTAAGGACGACGACGCGAGAGCAAAGGCCGCTTGAATCTTTGCGGCGTCAATCTCTACCGCCGCGCGACGTTTTGAAGGCTGCGAGGCTAGTTTATGTAGCCAGAATTGAAGCGAGGGCGCTATAGGCACGTCATACTTGCGGTGATTTTTGACCGCCGCAAAAAGGGTTTCTATAAAGTCAGATTTTTCCCCGCGTTTATAGATCGCCATGGCGGCGTCGTAATGGCTCGAAAAGTCGGACGTGAAGCCCACGTGAAACTTGCCATTTCGGCTAGTGATAGACTGAAATTTTAAATTCATTTTTCTAGTGGTTTAGTGTTGAGGGTAGAGGATTGTTTTGATGCCAGCTTGCGCGCATAGCGTACACTGGCCGCATTTCACGGGATTAGGGCGCCGCAACACAGTGGAAGCGATCGCGGGGCATACACGCGCGGCGGGAAGCTCTTTCGCGAGGGCTTGCGCGTTCTTAAGACGTTCCAACTTTGTAGCGCCCTCAAAAACAATACGGGAAGACTGTCCGACGTTATCAGCTGACCGCATACGCGCGTCACTTTGGCATGACTCGCGTATGACTAGAGGCAAATTGAATGCGACGCAAATCGCGCGGAATCTTTCCGCTTTCTCTCGCGTTTCTACTGGGAAATGAACGGGGACACCTTCCGGAAACGAATTTACCATATCCGCGAACGCTTCCATTTCATTGCCAGTCAGGCGGCGATTTGGGACACTGCCGAAAGTTGAAAAACGGATCCACGGAATGGCTTCACCTTTAGCGACCTTGCGCCGGATTTTCGCGGCGTATGCTTCACACAAGGCCGCAAAGCCTAGCTCGCGTTTACGCTGGCCGGACACTTGAACGGAAGGCTTCAGCTTCTCAACATGGACCGCGTAACATACTCCCTTTTTAAGTGCTTCACACTTGGTACTACAGTTAGCGCCGCCGGACTCCGAAAAGTTCAAGGCGATTGAATTAGGCAATGCTTTGCCAAAAGAGCCTAGTTGAGGCTTCCAGCTTGGTTTTTTTGTTTTTGTATTCATGGTTTAAATCAGGGTAATTCCTGAAGCCTAAACCCTGCCCAAGGACAAGGTTTAGGGTTTCAAGATTCACGCAACAGGGATCATTTCACCTCAACAAAGACGGCGGAAATATGATCATCATAGCCTAGAATCCAAGTAGATTCCACGAGGGGGAAAGGTTCATCACGATAAACCCGTGCCGATATCCTTTTAAGATATCCAGCGAAAAAGAGTACTTCAACGACTTCGCCGTCTTCGCCGTCTTCGTCAAATATTACGTCTTTGATTCCCTCGCGAGAGTATGCGAAATTCTTAAAGTTTGGGAGGCGGTCGAAAAGTTCGACAGTCTTTTTCATGCTTTCAATATTCATTTTGTTCATTTGGTTTTTGGTTTTGTTTCAGTCTCTTCATTGAGTCCTGATTTCTACCCCTCTCAATGAGGGGGGTAGAGTCAAGATTCACTAGTCGCTTGGGTAGGCTTCCATGTACGTTATGTCGCTAGGATGGACTTCTACGGAATGTACATTTACTTTGCCCCACTCGCATTTTTCTGGCTTTATGAAATAGCGATTTTCTCCCCGTATATCCACGACATACTCGGGCCCATCACCCCCCAAAAGGATGAATTTATTACTGCCGATCTGGTCATAAAACCCGCGCTTAATTTTGATTTTTGTATTCATGTTTTAAATCAGGTAATTCCTGAAGACTTACCCTTCCCATGGGAAAGGATAAGGGTTTCAGGAATTACCACGGGATGCCCTCAGAATGGATTGAAGGCACTTCGTGGAATTCAAGCGCGGGCTCTATGGATTTAAGCTCCTCCATCACCCAAGAGGGAAAGGCGGGCTCGTCCTGTGGAAGCAATACTAAAGGCTCGCGGTTGGCTTTACGCTCGCTCAAAACGTAGCGGGTTAGCTGGCCAGCGTCGCG
>Ga0207890_1000099_pt1 | contig 41208 bp, 47 predicted proteins | sample LinPmetageLP48_FD_184059 | JGI IMG/M metagenome (GOLD analysis project Ga0207890, IMG submission 184059) | Marine viral communities from the Pacific Ocean - LP-48 (SPAdes) | ecosystem: Environmental > Aquatic > Marine > Oceanic | place: Pacific Ocean | collected 2011-06-13 | reverse complement strand
CTACCATTCATACTCCATCCATTTTCGGATGCTACTTTTCCCCAAAATTTTTGGGATTCTTTAACCATTGCTTTATACATTGTGTGTGTTTTTGTTGGTATCTTATGATACTGACTACCTTTCGGTAGTTTCGTCCCATTAGGACTCATCAGAGTATCTTATAGTAATTATACTTGGTATTTATACTTATATCCCTCAACTAATCTATCGGAATATCTCTCAATTACCTCATTCCAATTGATAAGATTAATATCACTCATCTCAAATTCTTCATCAGATACTAAATAAAAGAATCTCTCTAAAGGATTATAAGAGCATTCAGTCGGCTCATTGTCTAATACTAAACATAATCGGTAGGTTTGGATGTTTGTGTATCCGTTAACCTTAACATCTTTTGTTTCAATTAACAATTCTTGTAATTCACTTGTTAATCTTGTGTTTGAATTCTCTAATTTTTCTACTCTCATTACTAATTCATCTTTTGTGAATTTTTTTAATGTTTCTAAATCTGTTCTCATTGTGTGTGTTTTAAATTGTAGGAATCAATCATTGACTCCCTCTACTACGAAAACCTCGCATATCTCTATGCAAGGCAATCAGTAGTGATTAGTTTCTATCCGTATATCTCATTAGGCATATTGTCCCAATCAGGTCTTTGCATTAGTTTATCTCTTTTAAGACATACCTTAACAAACTCCCAACATTGCTTAAGATTAGGTAAGATATCTTCCCATTCTCCCTCTTCTACATCCATCTCCGCTCCTTTCATTTGATAGTACATTGTATCATTATAATCTCCTCCACTTTGATTATGGAATGCATCGCAAATATTCTCATATAACTGCATACACTTTTCCATTGTCTCATCTACTATGTACTCAGATGACCATTCTTTAACTTGATTATTAGATACCTCTACATCTATTGTATCAGATAGATTGTCATTCCATACTGCTAAGTATACCTTGTTATCATAGACTCTTGCATCCATTCCGTACTTACTTTTAAGTACTTCTACTGCTTTGTTTACTGCTTTCATTGTGTGTGTTTTAAATTGTAAGAAACAATATGTCTCCTACTACGAAAACCTCGCTATTTTCATAGCAAGGCAATCTGATTAGGATTAGGTTAGTCAAAATCTTTACTTGGTATATTACCAAAAACTCTCTCCTCTTGTAGTTTTTTCAAAATACTTATAATATTTTGTTGAGTCTTCCCTTTAAAATTTTCTACATCTAAACTTAATATATAAGCTATTACTTCCTTTTCTTGTTTGTTAAAATTAGTTTTCATTGTGTGTGTTTTAAATGTAGGAAACACTATTGTCTCCTACTGCGAAAACCCCACTATTTTCATAGTGAGGTGTCGTTCTGGAGAGAGGTTTTTATGCTGAGAAATCTACTTTATGGTTATGTCTATGTAATAATTTTTCTCTAATATCAAATAAAGAAGAACAAGCTTGTAAGAATGTACCATACTGAAACCAATACTCTTGTGAGTCTTTGTCAAATTTCATCATCTCTTCTCTTGCCGAATCTCTGTCTTGCATAAATTGTGTTTCTAATAAAAATAATGTATCCATTTTGTGTGTGTGTTTTAAGTTAATGTTATGTTTAAATTATGTGCAAATCTACGACAATTATTTTAATAATACACTATAAATCTTGTCCCATTTTAATTTTATATTTAAACTAACTGATAGTCAAGCAGTTATATTGTTAATAACTTTATTGTTTTGTTTATGTATTTTGAGACTCGGGCAGTTATTAACCTTCTCTTCTCTTTGTCTTCACAAAGCATTTAAGGGAAGGTATTACTCTTATCTCTCTCCTTTATGTACGGAACGAGGGAAGGTAGGCACATATGCGTAGACATTAAGCAGTCAACTAAAGTAGACAAGGAACGAATCAAGGCAGTCGGTTTAGGGATTAGTGAGTGTCGGTAGTCAGTCAGTAAAAAACGGCAAAATGTTCCGCTGAAACTTTTCAAATCAAACAAAATCAAACAACCCCCCCCACCACTTTTCTGACGGGACATCTCAGCGTATGACATATAATAACCCTCAACCCCCAGACATCTAAAAAAATTTTATATCTTTGTAAAAAATAAAACAATGAAAACAAAAAAACCATCCATGGCAAAATTAGCTGTAAAGGGAGCAAAGAACGCAGCAAAAAATGTTAGAAAAGTTACTAAAATTCAAAAGCTAAATAAAAAAGTAAAGACAAACAACAAGACTGGTAAAGTTACTATTGGTAAGACTCCAGGAAGAATATTAAATAAGAAAAAATATTAATTATGAAAAAAATGACAAACCCTTTTATTGGCTCTTCTAATGTTGGAGGCCTTTATGTACAGGACGGTAGATTAAAGAATGAGCGTAGAGACGGTGAGTCTGGAATAGCAGAAGCTGCAAGACACAGAGCTCAAATGAAAAAACAATATAAGATTGATGAGATCGCTGATGGTATCGAAAGAGCCGACATGCGTAAGAACCACAAAGACATTTACAAATTTTAAAAAACCATTTGTTCTGTTGTGAAGAGAGGTTAGACTACGGTCTGCCTCTTTTTTTTATATATATGACAAGAGTCGTCATAGTTATGACGATATAAAACAAAGTCGTCATAGACTTAACTTACTGATTTATAATATATTATATTCTTTTTATGACGAGATGACAAGTTTAAAGTATATTTTATACTATAAATATATAAAGAAGAATAGTAAATATATATATATAAGTATTGAAAAGAAAAATTCATCATGTTGTCATATATGTTATTATTATTTTATTATCTTTGCCTCAAATTAAATTTAATTAAATCACAACAAAATGCAAGAACAATCTGGGTACATTCCAAAAGACCTATCTTTTAATGAGGAGGCAAGAGAAAAGCTAATATCGGGAATCTCTAAAATATCTAATGCAGTTAAGTCAACACTGGGCCCACAGGGCCAGACTGTATTGATAGAATCATCAAACCATACACAAGGATTAACAGTAACTAAGGATGGTGTTACTGTAGCTAAGAGTATATTTCTTATTGATCCTATAGAGAACTTAGCGGTTAGGATGATGAAGCAGGCTTCTGAGAAGACAGCTAATACTGCGGGAGATGGTACAACTACAGCTATTGTCTTAACGGAGGCTTTAGTTAAGGCAGGTCAAAAATATATTAAGGATAGTGATAATACGATACAGGTCGTTAGAGATATTAGAGCTGCAGGAGATATTCTTTTAGAAAAAATTAAATCAGAGTCTATTGATGTAACTGATGACATGTTAAAAGACATTGCTACAATCTCTGCAAACAATGACAGCGAGATCGGTGAGATTATTGCTAAGGCTTACAATGAGGTTGGTAAGGATGGTATAGTAACAGTTGAGCGTTCTCAAACTGACGAGACATATGCTGAGGTTACTAATGGTATAAAGATAGATAGAGGTTGGACATCTCCAATGTTTATTAATGATCAAAGAAAAGATGAGTGTATATATGAGGGAGTAAAGGTCTTGATATGCGATACTGAGATCAGTAACATACTTCAGATTGAAAATATCCTGAAGCCAATTATTAATTCTGCAGACAAGTTACTTATAATTGGAGACTGCTCACAGAATGTTATTAATACTATGGCCGCTAATGTACAGCGTAATGGATTAAAGTTCTGTAATATTAAACCACCATCATTTGGATATAAGACTCACGAGTTAATGCAGGATATTGCATTCTCAGTTGGAGCTAAATACTTTTCTGAAAAGACTGGAGATGATTTATCTTTAATAACTACAGAGGACTTAGGTTATGCTGATAAGGTTATTGTTGGTAAAGACTCTACTATCATTATGAAAAACGGAGAGATCAGTAAAGAAACACTTGATAGGGTTGCAGAACTTAAGGACCAGCAAGAAAGATTAACTGCAAAACATGAGAAAGACTTTATTAACGAAAGGATAGCCTCATTAGTTGGGGGGATTGGTTGTATCTATGTAGGTGCTACATCGGACATAGAGCAAAAAGAAAAATTCGACAGAGTCGATGACTCTGTCTGTGCAGTGCGTTCCGCACTACAGGAGGGAATAGTAGCAGGTGGAGGATTGTTATTAGATACTTTATCTAAGAAATTAAAAGGAAAGACTGTAGTAGATAAGATTCTTAAAGAAACATTACAAGCACCTCTACAACAAATTCTTTTAAATGCAGGGTTAGATGCTTGTAGAATATATACAAAGCCATTAAAAAAGAATGAAGGATATAATGTTGTTACTGGTGAATACGGTGATATGTTTGAGATGGGTGTTATTGATCCAGCTAAAGTTACATCACAAGCCTTGTCTAATGCTATTAGTGTGGCAACCACCATACTTACTACTAATGCTATAATTACTCACGCAAGAGCTCCGCAAGATGATTAGGTTATTAAAAAATATTTTTAAAAAGAAAGTAGGTCCAAATCATAAATTATTAAAAAACTTAGAAGAGTATGGCAAAAAAGAGAAAGCTAAACAGCAAGAATCCAAAGTATTGGAACAAAAGCCAGTTAAACAAAAAAGAGGAAAAGAAAAGAGTACACGCATGTACCACTCCTAATGGGTGTAAGGTGTATGCTGTGTGGTATAAATAAAATAGAATTAAATGAAACCAATAGGGAAATACATAGTAATAAAAAAGATTGAGGAAGAATTAAAAACAGAATCAGGTCTTCTTCTTTCTGCTCAGGACGCTTCTGCCTTTAGATATAAAAAGGCGGAGGTAATTAAAGAAGGAACTAATGTTGATGTCATAAAGAAAGGAGATGTAATTTATTATGACGGTGCAACTGGACATCAAATGCTTATAAATGATAATCCATATACGATTATTCAGGAGCGAGATGTCGTTGTTGTTTTATAAACTGATTCATTTCTATAATCATATTGCGATAAACCTTATCCATATAAGAGGCATCGTGTCTAAATAAAGGGTTAGCCTGCGGGCTTTCCCCTATCTCTTCACCATTTAATTTCTTATATAGTGTGTTAACCAAGCGTTTACCTTTGTATGATAGTTCATATAGAGTTGTTTCTTTACCTTGACGTTTTCTCCATATATGAATCCATCCTTCTTTTAGCAGTCTATGAAACCTGGGCTCGTCCCAAGACATACATTCTTCAAACTCTTTAAACTTTGTTTTATTAAATATCTGTTCGCTATAAAGGAAGAATAGCATATCAATGTCGGGAGTTCCGATCTTGTATTTGGCTTTAGCCCAATACCTTATCACCCTCCAATACTTCATGTAATCATGTGAGGGCTGAACTCTATCGTAGTTCTTTCTTATTATATTTGACATTAAATTTAATTTGTATCTTTGCAAGAACAAAAGTAATAAAATTATGCCAGATTCTAATAAAAAGATAGCTCGACTTACAAAGAGAATAAATAAAGTTAGAGCAAAGACAGAGTCTAAGACTCAAAAGCAAATAGGTAAGACTGAAAGAAAATTAAAGAGAACTGCTAACAGAACTACTGGTACTTTTGTAAATCTATCAGAACAAAAGAAAGATAAAACTATTGCTCAAGGAAATAAAAGAATAACAAGGATTAGCAAAAGGGGTAATAAAAGAGAGCAGAGATTATTAGATAGATTAGCTAAAGTTAAAGAAAGCATGCAAAACTAAAATTATGTCACACAAACCATTTCATAGAGCTAATGTAGAAAAGAAGACTTCTGTTAAGTCTAAGTCTACTCTTAAAAAAGAATCTCAGAAAAAGAAAAGAGATGAGGCTGATCAAAAGAGAGACGCTAAGATTGCTGCAGCTGAGGCACAGCAGGCTAAAACACAAGCAAGTGAAAAATCTAAAAATAAGGTTAAGAAAATAGCGGAGACTTCTAAAGAAAAACTTACTAAAAAGAAAAAGTCATTAGAAGAAAAAATGGCTAAGACTACCAATAAGTCAACTAAGAAGATGAATAAGTCTGCTTCTAAGAATAAAGCTAAAAAGTCTGAGCTTGAAGATAAAATAAGATTAGCTACGACAAATAAGAAGAATGAAACAGACGCAAAGAAAAAAGCTAAACTTCAAAAAAGAATAGAAAAACTTAGAGAGAAAAAAGAAAAACTATTTGTTAAGCGTAGAAGTCAGGTTGAAAAAGAAATATCAAAGTACGAAAAGAAGGGAGAGAAGTTTGAAGAGAAAACTAAGAAAGCAGAATCCAGAAGTGCTAAGAGAAAACTAAGAAGAACTGAAAGAGCTACAGGTCAAACTAAGATGTCAAGTCAAAAACGTAGAGCTACTAAGAGGGCAGCTCGTAAAAAAAGAAACCAAGCAGTAACAGGTATTAAGCGTTGGGATTCAACTTGGAACTAAGTAAAAAAAATAACTATCTTTGTAAAATAAATAAATAAAAATTATGCCAGATCCTAAAAAGAAAAAAGTTGTAAAAAGAAAGAATAGAGTTACTGCTGTAAAAAATGCAGATGGAACTACTACCAAAACAAGAGTTCGTAGAGACGGATCTGTTAAGAAAGTAAAAACTTATAAAGGTAAAAAAACGGTTGCTTCTAAAGTTGTTAAGTATAGAAAAGACGGTAGTAAGAAAAAAACAGTAACAAGACCTGGGGATAAATCAGGTACTGTTGTAACTAAAACAAATAAGAAAGGAAAAACTACAACTTATAACAAAAAGAAAAGACTAAAAAGCAATTTAAAAGATGCAGGGAAGTTAGCAGGAATTGGTGCAGGAATTGCAGCGGCTTCTGCTTCTGGAGCTATAGTGCCTATTGTAACGGGTATGGCAGGAAAAGCTGCTTTTGATACTGCAAAGTACTACGCTACCGATAGTCGTGGTAAATTAAAAAAAGTAAGGCCTCTTAAATCTATGCAAAATGCAGCAAACTGGATAAAGAAAGGAGTTAAAAATAAAATACAAACTGGAAACAGGAAAGGTAAAACTAAAAAATAAATAAAAATTATGAAAAAGCAAGGTTACAATTCAAGACTTGATGAGTCATTAGGAGCTAAGAACGGAAAGAAATCTCAATCTATGAAATCAAGAAGAGACGAATCTAAAGCAATGTCTAAAAAAGATTACGGTCATGCATACGGTGGAGATCACAATATGTCTTACGAGTGTATCAACAACGTAAAGAAAAAGATCGGAGCTGCAATACGTAAGTAATGGCTGGTAGAACTAAAAAGAAATTCCCAGAAATAAAAGAATCTCGTCAGGGAGCTTTTACTAAGTGGGCTAAGAATAACGGATTCAAAGATGCGTGTAGTGCAGCCTCAGCTGTCATGAAAAAGACTGATAAGTATTCTGAAAAGGTGGTGAAGATGGCTAACTACGCTAACAACTTTGGGTGTAAAGCAAAATAAAATATGGGTAAATTATTAATATGGTTAGGAGAGTCAATCTCTAATTTATGGTGTAAGTTTCAATGTCAATGGAATTGGTTAGTATCTAAAGTAATGTTTAGTGTAGAGTCTTGTCCTAACAAACTGTGTACTTGCAAGAAATGAAAAGACATAAATCTAATATAGTAAACGAAATGAAATCAAGAGGATTAGGAGATACTATAGAGAAGTTTACTAAAGCAACAGGAATAAAAAAAGTAGTTGATACTGTAGCGAAAGCAACAGGAGGAGACTGTGGATGCAATAAAAGAAAGGATAGTTTAAATAGAGCGTTTCCTTACAACAAATAAAAATAAAAAAATGGCATATCAAAAGTTACAAAGTAGAGAAGCATTAAGAGTTATACCAAGCGATACAGTTCGTATACCTGATCCTTCATCAGTAGTTATTATAGACACAGCTACAGGGGCACCTGAAGGAAAAGCGAACTTTGCTACTCTTAATACATTAACAGATGTAGGCACTAAATTTAAAGAAGCTGGAATTTTACCTGGAGCTATTATTTATAACACTGCTACGCAAGGAGCTTATAATGTTGTAAGTGTAGATAGTGATACTCAACTTACTATTTCAGGTGGTGCTGCAGGTGGTGCTGCGGATACTTATTATATATATAATGCAGCCACTAACGGGTGTACTTTATATATAGAAACAGGAGGAAATTTAAATGTTAGAATGGCTGAACAAAATGGAAATACCTCTACATTAGCAGCACCTGGTAATCAAACAGTAGTATTTGGTGTCATACCTGGCTCATCTTTTTTACCTATTCAAGTAGTGCAAGTTTTAACAACAGACACCTCTGCAAAGGGTATTATAGCAATGTGGTAGTATGATTAGTAACGCAATCGCTAACGCAGTGGGATCTAAAGAGACACCAAGTGGTGGTAGGTCAAACCCAGAACTTATTTCTAATGGAGATTTTTCAAACGGATTAACAGGATGGACTGTTGTTCCTATTGTTAGTGAAAAGTTAGGTCAAGTGTCTATAGGAACAGGTAGACCAACAGCATCTATATCTCAATCTATTTTAACAGTTGGAAAAACTTATAATGTTGTAATAGAAGTTGTAAGTACTCCAGCAAAAGGAACTGCTACAGTAAATGATTCTAAGGGAGGTGTGTTACAAACTCTTACTTCAATTGGTTCTATTTCATTTAGTTTCTTAAATAAAACAGGGACTGATATTTATATTACAAGTAATAGTGGGGCTGTATTTGTAATTAATAGTGTATCTATAAAAGAATCTTAAAAAAATATTATCTTTGTAACTATGAATTACACGCAAACAACAACAGGAGGAGGTATTATACATTGGTATGAAACCTCAACCTATATAATAAAAAATGGCTAAAGAAATGAAAGATACAGTAGAAGTAGTAGCTGCCAATGGAGGGGCTTTAGGATTAACATTAATGCAGGCTAATGAAATACTTCAGTTTGTTTCGCTTTCACTTGCTATTGCATTTACAATTTATAAGTTTATAAAAAAGAAAAAGTAATTATGAAATATTTTACCTACAGCGAGTTCGATTCTCCTGATGAGACTGGTTCAGGAAAAAATATGAGACATGACTTTTTAGAGATGTTAGACTTTGCTCGTGAAGAATCGGGCATACCTTTTAAGATAACATCAGGATTCAGAACACAAGCATACAATAAAGATTTAATAAAAAGAGGATATCAAGCCTCTAAGAATAGTGCACACTTAAAAGGATGTGCTGCAGATATTGCTTGTGGAAACTCAGCACAAAGATCTATAATGGTTAGAGCATTAGTTAATGTCGGGTTCACTCGTTTAGGTATTTCAAAAACCTTCATACACGTAGATAATGATCAGGCTAAGTCTGACGCAATTTGGTTATACTCATAAATAAATAATATGCCTAATAAAAAAACTAAGAATACAAAAAAACATCGTACTAAGCTTAAAAACAAAAAGCGAGATATTGACACTACATTTGCGGATAGAGTATATAACAAATCTAAAATAGACAAAACTCTTATATCAAGAGGTTACCATACGGAAGGAAAATTAAGAGGAAAGGTTAATACTTCTGTTAAGAGAGGGGGTAATAATCAGATGATTGATATGAGTGTATAATGGCAAAGAAAGGAAGAACAGGAAAAAAAATATGTTGGGAATACGGTAAAGGAAAATACTGTGGTACACTAATACCAAGTAAAGAAACTAAAACTCATAGATACGCAAGAACAGAAAACGGAAAGATTAAGTCTTTACCTAAAAATAAAAAATAATGGCAAAGAAATTTAAGATACATAATATGTATAGTAAGACTGGAATAAAGAAAGTTGCTAAAACTATGAAAGACCATTTAGCTTTAAAGAAAAAAGGTTACAATCATACTCCAAAGAAAAAGAAGTAATGGCAACACCAAGAAAAGGAAAGGCTAAAGTAAAAATTACTGCAAGCGGTAAGAAGGTTAGCTATGGTCAAGCTGGTCAAGCTAAGGGTGGTGGTTCAAGAGTTAAACCTGGAACGTCAAAAGGAGACGCTTATTGTGCAAGAAGCTATGGAATAAAAATGGGACTACCTATAGGTAAACGAAATGATCCTAACACACCTAACAACTTATCTCGTAAGAGTTGGAAATGTGTAGGTAAAAAATCAAAAAGATAATGAGCATTTGGACTAAGATATTTGGAAAAGGAGCATTAGATGTAGCTGGTAAAGTTGCAGGAATTGCTGATAGATTTATTCAAACAAAAGAAGAAAAAGCATCTTTTGAAATGGAGATGAAAAAAATCTTTATAGAAGCAGAGGCTGAGATTCAAAAGAATGTAACAGAAAGATGGAGACATGATATGACCAGTGATTCCTGGTTAAGTAAAAATGTGAGACCTATGGTTTTGATATTTTTAGTTGTATGTACCGTCTTAATGATATTTATAGATGCGGGATCTATTAGTTTTGAGGTGGAAGAAAAATGGACTGATCTTTTACAATTAGTTTTAATAACAGTAATTGGAGCTTACTTTGGAGGCAGGTCATTTGAGAAAATAAAAAAGTAAAATACATTCCATAAGTTTTCTTATCTTTGTAAAAATTAATTACAATCTAAATTTATTAAAATGAAAAAAATTGAAGAACAAGAATTATTAAATTTACAAACTTTAAATGGTGAGTTTAATAAATTAAAAACACAACTGGGTGATTTATCTCTACAAAAGCATGGAATATGTTTACGAGTAGAAGAATTAAAGAATGATTTCCAAACAGCGGAAAAAGCTTTGATAGATAAATACGGAGTTAACTCAGTTATTAATTTAGAAACAGGAGAAATAAAAGAAAAAGAAGAAGATGGCGAAAATAAGTAATACTACAGCGTATCCTAATATAATACCTACCGCTAATGATTTTGTTGTTTTAACTGATGTAAGTGACAATGATGAAACAAAAACTTGTACGTTAGAGTCAGTTGGTCAATATTTAGGAACATCTGTTGCTGAAGTTACTTTAACTCCATTTCAAATATTAAATTCATTTACTAATCCAGTTGAATTAGTGCCAGCTCAGGGAGCTAATAAATATATTGTTCCTTTTGGATCTGTAATTATAAGAAACCTGGCGGATGATTCTTTGCCAGTTGCATATGATTTTGCAGGTAATATACCTCAACTATGGTATGGCAGTACAGCTTGGGCAGACATAACGTTTGCTATTTTTCAAACAACAGCTCCTTATACTGGGTACGCAATAATGAATCCTTCTGGAGCAGGAAATATTACACCTAATAAACCCTTACAATTTAGAACTCCATTAGCAAATCCAACTCTGGGTAACAGTAATGTAGTAATAAATTTACAATATAGAATAGTAGAAATAGCATAGATATGGCAAAAATTGAAAACACTAAAGTTTACCCTACAGTCACACCAGCAATGGATGACTTACTTATTGCTACAGATGTAAGTAATAAAAATGAAACAGTTACATTTTTAGTAAGTGATTTAATAGGTGGTACTGGTGTTCTTCAAGGATTACAGTCTGTTTTAAATACAGGTAATACTGCTACTCAAAATATTAATCTAACAGGTAATGTAACGGTTATTGGAACTGTAGCCCCTACTACTATTACAGCTTTAGGTTCTACAGGTAATGCAGGTCAAATACTAAGTTCTACAGCAACTGGGTTACAATGGATTAACAGTCCTTCAACATCTTGCTGTACTTGGAACGACTCTTTGATTTCTGGAAACATTGCTACTACTAAGGCTATTGTAGATGGAGTGTTATTCGAGGTTATAAATGCAGGTGGAGGAATTAATATTATTAACCCCGCTACCTTATCTAATAGTGGAATATCTAATTTTAGTGGTCAGGTAAATATAAATTCTACTATATTAAATTTTAACACTACTGGTCAGATTAATGATGGAGCAGGTGCTACAGGTACAGCAGGTCAGTGGTTAACATCTACAGGAACAGGGTTAGCTTGGAGTAGCACTATCCCTCCTTCATCATGTTGTGATTTGCAAAGCACTTTAAATATTGGCTCTACATCTTTGAATCAAGGAATGAGTTTTACAGGCACAAGCAGTATTACAATGGCTGCAGGTGTTAGTATAGGCTCATCAGGAGATAATGTGTTTGGTGGAACTAACACCTTTAACGGAGTAGTAGAAATTAATGCCTGTTTAGAAGATTCTAATGGATTGTGTGGAACTGTAGGCCAAGTATTAACAGCTACAGGTGGTGCAGTATTATGGACAAGTGGAGGGGCAATAGGAACTCAAAACTTACAAGGTGTTTTAGATACTGGTAATACTGCTACAGGAGCAAATGCAAGTATAACAATTTCTGGAACAATAGATCCTGGAAGTATAACTGATGGATCAGGAAGTATAGGAGCAGCAGGCCAAGTATTAAGTTGGAACGGAGCATCTCTCTCTTGGATAAACACAGCAACAACTGGAGTAGCTAATATAGCTTTAACGACTGCTTTATTTAATACAACCGCAATAAATTCAGGTGCTCTTATAAGTAATATAGCTGGAGGAACATCCTCACTTACTCTATTAAAATATAATGGTGGTTTAGATATAGGTATGGTTCCTGAAGGTGGTACCGCATCTACTTTTTTAAGAGGAGATGGAACATGGGTTACGCCTGGTGCTGGTGGGGGAGTAACATCTATTACTTCAAGTTCTATTGTTAGTTCTGTTGGTCAAGCTATAACGGTTAATGCTGCTGCAACTGGAGCAGTAACACTTAATGTATTTGAGTACGCAGGGGATACTAATATAGGATATGTACCAAGAGGTTCAGCTAATGATGCTACAAAATATTTAGACGGTACAGGAAGCTGGACAGTTCCAGCGGGTGGTGGTTCCTCAGTAAATAGCTTTATTAATAATTATAAAGTATGGGCAAGTAAATTAGTACCTAATCCTGTTACATTAAATACTTATAATTCTTTTACTACTCCCGTTGCTTCTACAGGTTATGTTCCATATAGAATATTTGATCAAGTCTCTACTTCGGCACCAAGTGTTTCACCAGGATGGACAGTAGTGCAACAGTTTCAGGGACAATTGATGGGTGCAGGATCAGCTACGGGGTGTGGTAGTTCCGATACAAAATCAACACTATGTGGAATGCAGTCTACTTTTATAGGCAGTAAGGCTGCTATTCATGAATTTGAATTATGGAAAGGAGATATATGTGCAGGAACCCCTCCCATACCAATAAAAGTTGGTGAAGCAGCTATTGACTATTCTTCGATTGGAATACCAGTATGTAAAACATGGACAATTTTACCAGCAGGTAACCCAGGTTTATCTCTGACTGGAAGTGAGACATTCTTTATAACTTATAGAACTAATGGTATTCCTGTTGGCGATGATGTAGCTTTTACACTAAATATCACTACACAACAATTCTTAATATAAATTAAATTAAATGAAATGGACATTAGAAAAATATCAATCGGCTCAGACTATAAGTCTGGAGCAATGCACTACATAGTTGGTCAAGAAGTTTTAGGAGGATCACATATTATACACCTTATACAAGGATCAGAAAATTCATATAAAATTTGGATACAAAGAGGTAATGAGGTATATATGTGGAAAGAATTTTTAAGTACACTTCCTATTTCAATTGAATACAACATTAACTTTTAATGAGGTCTCCATATAACTTTATTGTTACTCCTTTAAATAAAAGGAGGTATGATAATATAAAAGAAATTGGTGATACTCAATTTATTACCAGTACATCTCAAGAAGATCATGAAGCTTCTAATAGATTTGCTTCTGTTGTATCCTTACCCATAAACTATACTGGTCCTATAAAAGAAGGAGACACTTTATTAGTACATCATAATGTATTTAAGTTTTATTATGATATGCAGGGTAGGGAAAAAAGCGGAAGAAGTTTTTTAAAAGATAATTTATTTTTGATAGATAATGAGCAGTTTTTTTTATATAAACAAAACAACAAATGGATCGCTCATGGAAAATATTGTTTTGTAAAACCAGCACCACTACAAGAATCGTATATATTTAAAGGAGGAAATGAAGAACCTTTATTTGGTACTATTAAATATATTAACAAACAGTTATTAGACTTAGGTGTAAAGGAGGGAGATAAAATATCTTTTACTCCTGATAGTGAATATCCTTTTACAGTAGATGATGAAAAGCTTTACAGAATGTTTACTAATAATATAACAATGATTATATGATATATACAAAAGATAATTTTATTGATAAAGACCTTTTTAATATAGCGTGTAATTATTTAAAAAAAGGTGAGTTTAAAAAACATAAAGCTGGTGAAAAGAATTTTTATATTCAAGAATCAATCAAAGCATTTGATGATTATGTATTAGCTAAATTAGGATTTATAGAGGGTAGGCCTTTAGAAAATATATTAAGTTTTTTTAGAGTATCAACAAATGAGTTAGATAATACCTGGAGAATACATTCAGATTTAAATATAAATGGTCAGAGGCCTGATAGGGCAGCTGTTCTTTATATGTCTCCGAGAGAATTAGAAGAGTTGCATGGGACTGCTTTTTGGGAACACGAGGTTTATGGAAAAGATTTGCCTTCTCATATTAGTGATGAAGATTATGATAATCTAATAAAAGTAGATTCGGAAAACTTAGATATGTGGAGGTTAGTTTCTGTTTCAGGTTATGAACAAAATAGATTAGTTTCTTATCCAGCAAATTATTTTCACAGTAAGTATCCAAATAAATCATGGAAAGAAGGACGAGAAGTATTTGTTATATTTTATAAATTTAAAAATTAAATCATGGGAGTACAAAAAAATATTGGATTATTAAAAGCAAAAAATGAACAGCTAACAGAAAATTTAAAACTTCTTATTAAAGAAGAGCAACAAACGAGAGAGCTTGCTGTAGGTTGTTTAGAGTTATTAAAGTTAATGCCAGGATATGAAAAGGCTTTAGAAAAATTACAAAAAAATAATACAGATGGACATAAGGGAGCTTAAGTCAAATATTATAGAGGCAGGAGAAAAGGCTGTAAAGCAACTAATTAAAGTAGCTAAAGAGGATATTATCAAATATGATAAAGATGACGAGTTGGCTGCTGATAGGTTAAAGAACGCAGCTGCTACTAAAAAATTATGTATTATGGATGCGTTTGAGATTTTAAAACGTATAGAAGAAGAGAAAGCTTTATTAGATGGTAATGTAATAGAAAAGAAAAATAATATACCTAAAGGATTTGCAGAGTCAAGATCAAAATAAATTATATAGAGAATTAAATAAGTTTATTCCAAACTCTGTTATTGCAAATAAAAACAGAGCACGAAGCTGGTTGTATGGTTATAATGAGAAATATGATGTTGTTGTAATATCAAGAACAGGCCAAATAGAAAGTATTATTGATATTAATGGATTAAAGATAGCATTACCAAAACCTACTAAAAATATATATAAAAGATCTAAAGATAAAAAAGATCAATACTGGGAGTCGTCCCCTATACCTAAAGAATTGGGTAGAATGAAATCTATATTTCAGTGGCACAATACTCCAGAGAACTTTAAATCACAGTGGGTAGATTATATAGAAGAAGAGTTTGACAGAAGAGAGCAGGGTTACTGGTTTATGAATAACGGAAACCCTACTTATATAACAGGAACTCATTACATGTATTTACAGTGGACAAAAATAGATGTCGGTAATCCTGATTTTAGAGAGGCTAATAGAATATTTTATATATTCTGGGAAGCTTGTAAGGCTGATAAGAGAAGTTTTGGAATGTGTTATTTAAAAATTAGACGTTCAGGATTTTCATTTATGAGTTCTTGCGAGGGAGTTAATCAAGCAACTATTACAAAGGACTCAAGAATAGGAATACTTTCTAAAACAGGATCTGATGCTAAGAAAATGTTTACCGATAAGGTTGTTCCTATATCTAATAATTATCCGTTCTTTTTTAAGCCGATACAAGATGGTATGGATAAACCTAAAACAGAATTAGCATATAGAGTTCCAGCATCTAAGATCACAAAAAAGAATATGCACGCTTTAGCTGATGAAGAGTTAGAAGGATTAGATACAACTATTGACTGGAAAAATACAGGAGATAATAGTTATGATGGTGAGAAGCTACAATTATTATTACATGATGAAAGTGGTAAATGGGAAAAGCCTGATAACATCTTGAATAACTGGCGGGTAACTAAAACTTGTTTACGATTAGGTAGTAAGATTATTGGTAAATGTATGATGGGATCTACATCTAATGCTTTAGATAAAGGAGGAAGAAATTTTAAGGCTTTGTATGAGGACTCTATGCCTTCTAAAAGAAATGCTAATGGTCAAACAAAGTCAGGATTATATTGTTTGTTTGTACCTATGGAGTGGAACTTTGAGGGATATATAGATAGATATGGTATGCCTGTTTTTAAAACACCAATCAAACCAATTGTAGGTATAGATGGAGAGGATATAAAAATAGGAGCTATTGATTATTGGGAGAATGAAGTTAACTCTTTAACACAAGATCCAGACGCTTTAAATGAATTTTATAGGCAATTTCCAAGAAGCGAGTCTCATGCTTTTAGAGATGAAAGCAAACAATCTATATTTAATCTAACAAAGATATATCAACAAATAGATTACAATGATTCATTAATAACTGATCATCATTTAACAAGAGGATCTTTTTCGTGGAAGAACGGTATTAAAGATACTGAAGTTATATGGAGCCCTAATAATAGAGGTAGGTTTTTAGTTAGTTGGACACCCCCTCCACATTTACAAAATAATATAGTAACCAGTAGAGGAATGAAAAAGCCTGGTAACGAACACATTGGCTCCTTTGGGTGTGACTCTTATGATATATCTGGAGTGGTAGTAGGGAAGGGATCTAATGGAGCTTTACATGGACTAACTAAGTTTAGTATGGAAGATGCTCCTGCTAATGAATTCTTTTTAGAATATATTGCTCGACCACAAACTGCTGAGATATTTTTTGAAGAAGTTTTAATGGCTTGTATTTTTTATGGTATGCCTATACTTTGTGAAAATAATAAACCTCGTTTATTATATCATTTTAAAAATAGAGGATATAGAGGGTTTTCATTAAACAGGCCAGATAAAACTTATAATAAATTATCTAAAACAGAAAGGGAGTTAGGTGGAATTCCTAACACTTCTGAAGATGTAAAACAGTCACACGCATCTGCAATAGAATCTTATATAGAAAAATATGTAGGAATAGATTTTAATGGAGAATATAGGGATTCGGGAGATATGGGAACTATGTATTTTGGTAAAACATTAGAGGACTGGGCAAAGTTTGATATTAGCAACAGAACTAAGTTTGATGCAGCTATTAGTTCTGGCTTAGCTATCATGGCTAACCAGAAACACTTATATACACCATCTAAACAACAATCAAAAATAATCGTTAACTTTGCAAGATATAATAATACCAGCAACAAAAGTCAAATAATCACATGAAAGATGTCAAAATAAATATTAGTTCTGCTGTATTCCCTAATCAATTTGCTACAGATAAACAAAAGGCAACAGATGAGTTTGGATTACAGGTGGGGCAAGCAATACAATACGAATGGTTTAGAAAAGATGGAATGCGTTGTAGATTCTACAATCAATGGAATGAATTTCATAGATTAAGACTTTATGCTCGTGGAGAACAATCAGTTGCTAAGTATAAAAATGAATTAGCAGTAGACGGAGATTTATCATATTTAAATTTAGACTGGACTCCTGTCCCTATTATACCTAAGTTTGTAGACATTGTTGTTAATGGAATGTCAGACAGATTGTTTAAAGTTAATTGTATTGCTCAAGATGCTATGTCAGCAGAAAAGAGAAATCAGTTTCAAACAATGGTTGAGACTAATGTGGCAGCAGAGCAGTTGTGGGGACAAATAGAAAAAGACTTCCAAGTTCAAATGTTTAATGTTGATCCTGAAACATTACCTCAAAGTGACTCTGAGATGGAGTTGTATATGCAACTTAATTATAAGCCAGGGATTGAGATTGCAAATGAAATTGCTATCAATACTATGCTGGAAGAAAATCATTATGTAGACACTCGTAAAAGAGTGGATTATGATATTGCTACATTAGGTATAGGGATAGCTCGACACTCATTTCAACCAGGTGACGGTATTAAGGTAGACTATGTTGATCCTGCTAATGTTGTTTATAGTTATACAGAAGATCCTTACTTTAAAGATTGTTTTTATTGGGGTGAAATTAAAACTCTCCCTATTACAGAATTAATAAAGATTGATCCTGATATTACTAACGAACAAATGGAGGAAATATCTAAATACAGTCAGTCGTGGTACGATTATTACAATGTAGCACAGATGTATGAGAACAGCATGTTCTCCAGAGACACTTGTACTTTATTATATTTTAATTATAAGACTACTAATAGTTTTGTATATAAAAAGAAAAAAACTGCAGAGGGTACTTATAAAACCGTAGAAAAGAATGATGAGTTTAATCCTCCACAAGAAATGATGGATGAAGGTGGCTTTGAAAAAGTAGAAAAAAGAATTGACGTTTGGTATGAGGGTGTAATGGTTATGGGAACAAATATTATCCTGAAATGGCAAATGATGGAGAATATGGTAAGGCCTAATTCTGCTAATCAATTTGCTATGCCAAATTATGTGGCTTGTGCACCAAGAATGTATAAAGGTGTTTTAGAATCTTTAGTAAGAAGAATGATTCCTTTTGCTGATCTAATTCAAATAAGTCATTTAAAAATACAACAGGTAGTATCTAAAGTAGTGCCTGATGGTGTGTTTATAGATGCTGATGGTTTAAGTGAAGTTGATCTTGGAACAGGAGCAGCATATAACCCAGAGGATGCGTTAAGATTATATTTTCAAACAGGTAGTGTAGTAGGTAGAAGTTATACGCAAGACGGGGAATATAACAATGCTAAAGTTCCTATTACTCAACTAACCTCAAGTAGTGGTCAAAGTAAAATGCAAATGCTTATAGGTAATTATAATCATTACTTAGGAATGTTAAGACAAGTAACAGGTCTTAATGAAGCACGTGATGGTTCGATGCCAGATCCAAATTCATTAGTTGGAGTTCAGAAATTAGCTGCTTTAAATTCTAATGTAGCTACTCGACATATATTAAATGCAAGTTTATATATAACAAAAACTTTAGCTGAAGCTCTTTCAATAAGGACTGCAGATATTTTACAGTATGCAGATTTCAGAGATGAGTTTGCGATGCAGATTGGTAAATATAACTTAGGTATTTTAGAAGAGATTAAAAATCTTTATATATATGACTTTGGAATCTTTATTGAAATGAGTCCTGATGAAGAAGAAAAACAACAGTTAGAACAGAATATACAGATGGCTTTACAAAATGGAGGTATTGACTTAGAAGACGCTATTGATATTAGAACGATTAGTAATTTAAAAATGGCTAATCAATTATTAAAAGTAAAGCGTAAGCAAACAGAAGCTGAAAAACAAAAACAAACTCAACAGGCTCAAGCTATGCAGAACCAACAAGCTCAACAATTACAACAAGCTCAAGCTCAAGCTAAGATGCAACAAACTCAGCAAGAGATTCAAGCTAAGATTCAAATTAAACAAGCCGAAATTTCTTTTGAAATTGAGAAACAAAACAATGAAGCTAACCTTAAGCGTAGACTAATGGATGTTGAATTTAATTATAACATGCAACTTAGAGGTATGGAGCAATCACAAATAGATACACGTGAACAAAAGAAAGAAGACGGTAAGTCTCAAAGAATAGCTGAAGGTAATACTCAACAATCTAAAATGATTGAACAACGTAAAAGAAATTTACCTGCTATGAACTTTGAATCTAACGAAGATAGTTTAGATGGATTTGACTTAGCTGAGTTCAATCCAAGATAGCTTAAATAAATAAATAAATTAGTATTAACTTTGTAACCTAAATTAAATTAAATAAAATGGAAGAGAATAAATTTACAGTAAAAGACGTATCAGGGGTTGAAAAATCCAAAGTAGAAGTGGAAGAAAAGCTACTTAAAGAACATGAAGAGAAGTTTGAATCAACAGAAAATACAGATTCAACAGTAGAAAAATTAGAATTAAAGAATGAGGATCAACAAGAAGTAGAAACTCAAGCGTCAGAGTTAAAAGATGCAGACGTTCTTTCTTATATTAAAAATAGATACGATAAAGATATCGAATCAGTAGATCAGTTGTTTGACACAAAAGAATCAAACGATGATTTACCAGAAGATGTTGCAGCGTATTTTAAGTACAAAAAAGAAACTGGAAGAGGAATTAATGATTTTGTAAAATTACAACAAAATTATGATGAAATGGACGGTGACAAATTGTTATCTCAATATTATTCTCAAACTGAAGAAGGTTTAGATAGTGAGGATATCAAAGACTTAATGGTAGATAAATTTGGTTATGACGAAGATTTAGATGAACCATCTCATATTAAGAAGATTGAGAGAGCAAAGAAAAGAGAACTTGTAAAGGCTAAAAAGTTTTTAAATGAACAGAAAGATAAATATAAAACTCCTCTTGAGTCAAGTGGGGGTGGATTATCTGGAGAGTCCATGGAAGAATTCAATAGCTATAAAAGTTATGTAGAGGAATCTACCAGTGCTAAAGAAGCACAGAAGAAAAGGTATGACTATTTTCTTAATAAAACCGATGAGGTTTTTAACGATGAGTTCAAAGGTTTTGAGTTCAATGTCGGGGAAAAAAGTTTTACGTTTAAACCTGGTGATAATGCTGAGTTAAAAAGTAAGCAATCTAATGTTAATAATTTCGTGGGCAAATACATGGATAAAGACAGTGGATTAATTAATGACGCTCAGGGATATCATAGAGCTATGTCAGTTGCTATGAATCTTGACAAATTTGCTGAATTCTTTTATAATCAGGGAATGACCGAAGCTGTAGATAATGTTTCTAAAAAATCTAAAAACATTAATATGGATATTCGTAAAGCCCCACAAAGTTTCAACAAAGATGGATTGAAGATTAGAGCTGTAGGCGATAATAGCAGTGGTAAGGGACTCAAAATTAGAAGTATAAAACACAAATAATAATTAAAAAAATTAAAAAAAATGGCAGTAATTACACCTCCAGGATTTGATCTACAACCAAGTGGACAACAAGTAGCCCTGGCAACAAATTATATTAACAACTTTGATTTTCTTTCTCAGTATCTTCCTGATACTTATGAAAAAGAATTTGAAAGATATGGTAATAGAACAGTAGCATCATTCTTAAGAATGGTTGGTGCTGAAATGCCTTCTAACTCTGACCTTATCAAATGGGCTGAGCAAGGAAGGTTACACACTAAGTATACAGCATGTACGTCTGCAGCAGCAGCAGCGGCTAACGTAGCAGTATGGACTATCCCTGCAGCTCAAGTTAATCCTCCAGCTCCAGCATCATCAGCTCCAGCAAATGGATTCACAGCTATTAGAGTAGGTCAAACTGTAATGATCTCTGATGAGACAGCAGGATCTGTATTAAGTAATAAAGCAATTGTAACAAATGTTACAAACGCAGCTCCATTTGATGTGACTGTAGCTTACTATGAAGCAGGTGGTCAAGCAGTAGCGGCAGGAGTAAACAGTAGTATGTTTATTTATGGATCTGAGTTTAAGAAAGGTCAGTTAGGAATGACTGGTTCTATCGAAGCTCAAGACTATATCTTTGAAAACTCTCCAATTATCATTAAGGACACTTACGAAGTAAATGGTTCTGACATGGCTCAAATTGGATGGGTTGAGGTAACTACGGAAAATGGTGCTAACGGATACCTATGGTACTTAAAGTCTGAGCACGAAACAAGACTTCGTTTTGAAGATTACTTAGAAACTGCAATGGTTGAAGCGGTTCCTGCAGAGGCAGGATCTGGAGCAGCTGGAGCAGCTGGTGCAGTAGGAAACAAAGGTTCTGAAGGAGTTTTCCATGTAGTAAACACAAGAGGAAATGTATGGAGTGGGGGTAACCCAGTAGCTCTTGCAGGTTTCGATTCAGTAATCCAAAGACTTGATAAGCAAGGTGCTATTGAGGAAAATGTAATCTTTGTTAACCGTCAGTTCTCATTTGATATTGATGATATGTTAGCTGCTCAAAACTCTTACGGAGCGGGTGGTACTTCATATGGTTTATTTGATAATGATGAAGAGATGGCTTTAAACTTAGGATTTACAGGATTCAGAAGAGGTTATGACTTCTATAAGTCAGACTGGAAATACTTAAACGATCCTACAATGAGAGGTGGTTTAACAGGAGGTGCAATCAATGGACTTATGGTTCCAGCTGGTTCTACAACTGTATATGACCAAATCTTAGGTAAGAACGCTAAGAGACCATTCTTACACGTTAGATACAGAGCTTCTGAAACTGAAGATAGACGTTACAAAACTTGGATCACTGGTTCTGCTGGTGGAGCAAGAACATCTTCTTTAGATGCGATGACAGTTAACTTCTTATCGGAAAGAGCTGTATGTACTTTAGGTGCAAACAACTTCTTCTTATTTAGAGACTAATAACTAACAATCATTAGGGGAGGATTAACCTCCTCCCCTTTTTTTTAACTTTAATTAAATTATAATAAAATGAAAAAGACAACAACATCAGTTACAAAACAGTACAGATTAAAGAGAGACGTAGCACCATTGTGCTTTATGTTAAACTCTCACCACAACAAAAGATCCCCATTACTTTATTTTGATGAAGAAACAGGTATTAATAAACCACTTCGTTATGCAAGAAACCAAAAGACACCTTTTGAGGAAGAGCAAGATGGTAATGCTATTATGGAGCCTATTGTTTTTGAAGATGGATTTTTAACTGTAGACAGAACCAATCAAGTTTTACAACACTTTTTATCTTTACATCCTGGTAACGGGATGATATATGAGCAAATAGATGATGCTAAAGATGCAGCTGAAGAATTAGAAATCGAAGAATTAATCTTAGACGCTCAAATTTTAGCAAGAGACTTAGATATTGCTATGCTTGAGACAGTTGGTAGAGTTCTATTAGGAGGAGGGGCAGATAAATTAAGCACTGCTGAATTAAAAAGAGACATTCTTGTATTCTCAAGAAACTATCCAGAAGACTTTATTGACATTCTTAATGATCCCGCATTACAAGTTGCAGATGATGTAGTTAAGTTCTTCAGTGCTAACTTATTAGGATTAAGAAATAATGGAAGAGATGTTTATTTTAATCTTGCTAAAAATAAAAGTAAAATGTTAACTGTTCCTTATGGAGAAGATGCTAATGATATAGTAGGATCTTACTTACAAACTGATGAGGGAGTAGAGACATATAAGTTACTTAAAAATATGTTAAAGAAAAATAAATAATTTCTAATCATACAACAGAAAGAGCACCTTAAAAGGGTGCTTTTTTTTTATGTATATTTGCACTTTATTAACCCATTAAAACCTTTTTATAAAATGGCAAAATTTCTTAAAATTACGAATGCTCCTATCAGTGGTCAGTTGATCAGCCTTGATGGAGTTAAAGCAATCGGTACAAATGTATCTGGTGTAGCAGCAACTGTTACAATCGACTATGTTGATGGTACAACTACTACAGTAACAACTGCAGTACAAGTTGCTCATGATGTTTACACAGCTATCTTAGACGGACAGGAAATAGCTTTAGCTACTTCTTGGCAGAACGCTTATTATGAGATGAATCTACCGAAAGCTGTAACGAGTATTCTAAATGCTTAATTAGATTAAGTATATCAGTAAGTAAAGAGAGGTCTACAAAAAAAGTGGGCCTCTTTTTTTTTACTATCTTTGTAAAAATGTTTATATAATATGGCGGCATCAATAAATGAAGTAAGGAATACTGTATTAGCTATAGCAAATAAAAATAACTACGGGTATATTACTCCACAAGATTTTAATTTATATGCTAAGCAGGCACAGCTGGATATGTTTGAGGATTACTTTTATTCCTATAATAATTGGATTCAAAGACAGAATGCAAGATCATCAGGTACAGGTTATGCAGACATTACAAAAGGTTTAGTAGAGGTAATGGATAGTTTTTCTAATACTGTATTTTTACCTCAAGTAAATGCTAATGTTTATTCTTTACCATTAGATTATTATTTAATTAATAAAATATTTTATTATAACACTCCTTTATTCACAGGGACCGCTACTGCTACAGTAGCAAATCAGTTAGTAGATGGAGCTGTAGTTGGATGGACTACTATACCTACAAGCTCTCCTACTCCAGCTATAGGAAGTATCGTTGTAAATACAACAACATTTCAACAAGCATATGTTACGGGAGTAGTAAATACTACGACTATAACATTAAGTGCAAATATATTTACAGTTATAGGTAATAGCTATGTTATATATTCTAATACAAAAATTAGAGAAGTAGAAAGGGTAAGTCAAAATAAAATATTTTACTTAACCAACTCTATGTTAACTGCTCCGAATCAAACATACCCTGCGTACACTTTAGAAAATAATAATATAACAGTATACCCTACTACTATATTACAACCAGGTGCTATACAGACTCAGTATATAAGGTATCCGTTAGCACCAAAATGGACTTTCTTAAATATAGGATTAGGAGAACCTCAATTTGATCCTACTCAACCAGACTTTCAAGAATTTGAATTACCTGATTCTGATGAGCCAACTTTAATAGCAAAGATTTGTCAGTATGTAGGAATAGAAATTAGAGAGGCGGAGGTATATAACTTTGGAAAAACAGAAGAGGGTAACGAAATACAAGAAAGCAGTTAATTATGTCATATATAACAGATTATCAATATTACGAGAATAGTCAGAATGTACCTACAGATGCAAACTGGGGATCTTATCAATACATATCTTTAGAAGATATTGTAAATAATTTTATGTTAATGTTTCAAGGTAATAATGAAATAGTAAATAATGTAAACAGATATCAAGTTTTATTTCACGCAAAGAGAGGAATTCAAGAGTTGAATTACGATGCAATGAAAGAAATTAAAATATTAGAATTACAAATTTGTGATCAACTTAGATTTGTTTTACCACAAGATTATGTAAACTGGGTAAGAATATCTTTAGAGCAAGATGGTATGCTTTACCCTATGACAGAAAATATACAGACTAATTGGAGTGGAGCTTACTTGCAAGATCATGAGTGTAGAATATTATTTGATATTGATGGTAATGTTTTAAAACCTCATAATTCTTTTTGGGACAAACAAAGATTAGATAGTCAGCAAAAAACAATGTATCTTGGGGACGGTCCTTATAGTGGGCAGCAAGGATATTTAGTAGACGGTGCTTGGTACTTTGATTATCAAGTAGGTGCAAGATTTGGTTTAAATACAGAAACAGCAAATGTAAACCCTACTTTTAGTATAAATAGAAAAGGTGGTGTAATAAACTTTAATTCAGGAATGGCTGGAAAGTTAGTGGTTTTAGAATATGTTTCAGATGGAATGGAAAATGGTGATGACTCCAGCGTTAGTGTAAATAAATTATTTGAAGACTTTATATATGCTTATATAAAGTATGCTATTTTGAATGGCCGACATGGAGCACAGGAATATTTAGTTAATAGAGCAAGAAAAGATAAATCTTCTTTACTCCGTAATGCTAAACTAAGATTAAGTAATATACACCCTGGCAGACTCTTGCAAAACTTAAGAGGTCAGGATAAATGGATAAAATAATATGCCTTTAACTTCAACAAATTTTATAGCTGGTAAAATGAATAAGTCTGTAGATGAAAGACTTATTCCACCAGGAGAGTATATTGATGCTTTAAATGTGCGTTTAGGATCTACTGAAAACACTGAGATTGGAGCGGTAGAAAATTCTTTAGGTAATACTATTTTAACTCAATTAGAGTTTCAAGGAGTACCTTTAATAGGAAATGTAAGAACTATTGGAGTATATGAAGATGGTATAAACGAAACTCTTTATTGGTTTGTTCATAATGAAAATAATCCCAACTCCGTAACTACAGGTGTTGTAGATTTAATTGTTTCTTATAATACTAATTTAGGATCTTTAATTTATCATGTAGTTAGCACCTCGGTTTTAAATTTTGATAAAAAATATTTAATAACAGGAGTAAATAAGATTGAAAATTTATTATTTTTTACTGATGATTTAAACCCTCCAAGAGTTATAAATATAAAATCAGATTATGCATATCCAGGCCCTGGTGCTGTGGATGATGTGTTAGAAGAGGAGGATGTAAGCGTTATTGTTAAGCCTCCAGGTTATGAAGATTTTGATACTACTGCAGGTCAGGTAGCTCCTTTGGGAGCTCCTTATGTAAAGCCTCGAGTTATTATAGGCCAGGAAAATTATATGGAAACTCGTTTTCTGTCTTTTGGTTATAGATATAGATATGAGGATGGACAATACAGTGCTACTTCTTTATTTTCTAACCCAGCCTTTCAGCCTTCTCCTTTCTCTTTAAGTATTCAAAACTATTGGAATCAAGGAATGAAAAACAGATTTAATGGTGCTGATATTTGGTTTTCTACGGGAAGTAAACGAGTAAAGGAAATAGATTTATTATATAAACAAAGCACATCTACTGTTATATATGTAATTAAGAGATATAACAAAGAAGAGTTAACATGGGGAGATAATGAATTTCAAACAGTTCTGTTTGGGAATAGTGAAATTTATACTACATTAGGTTCTGATGAGTTATTAAGATTATACGACAATGTTCCTCGTACTGCTAAAGCACAAACAATAAAAGGTAATCGTTTGATGTATGGTAATTATGTTGACGGATATGATATTAGATATACTGAAGGTGGGGCAAAGATTCCTATTTCTTATAATGTAACTGCAACAAGCGGAGAGATAGCAGGTGTAGATTTACCAGATCCTGTTACTTCTAATGGAGTGTATAATTTTGACGGTGTTCATAATGAGCCTGATTCGGTTATCACTTTTGATTTATCAGATATTAATCCTGCGGGGGGTGGTCCTATTGAACAAGATACCATTATAAATTTTGGATTTTCTTTACAACAAACTACTGCTACGGTATGTACGAATGGGACTGGAGGTTTTTGTCCTGGTGGGCCTGCTTTACAAAGTTCTCCTTTTGTTATTCCTATGAATTTTACAGTTCCAGCTGGAGGTTATGCAGATGTAAATACAATGTTAAATTCTCAAGAATTTAAAGATAGAATAGGAGGAAGTCTTGCTCAAGGTTATACTGGTAATAATGTTGTAAAACCTTTATATCCTTGTGCTGACAGTTCAACAGGAGGAACCTTAAGTGATAAATTTTACGCTTCTTCTGAGAACCCTATAGCAACTACAGGTCTTGTAATGGTGAGTGGAGGTATAGGTGGTATCCCTAACGCTCCAGCTACACTTTGTAGTCTTACAGCTTTAGATACAAATCCTTTCCCAACTCCTTGTGCTTCAGTGCCTATAACAAGTGGAACTACATTATGTAATCCACAAATTCCTCCATTAGTTCCTCCTGCAACTCTTTGTGTGGCAGGACAATTAACACAAACTGGATTTGATTTTAGTACAGTAGCAGGTTTAGGGGTGAGTGGTACAGAGATTGTAATAGACACTTTAACAGGATTGACAGCAACTGTTCCTGTTCAAGCAATTGCAGTAGGACAAGATTTTATATTAATAACAGATGCAACTGGAGGGGCGGCTACTCTATCAACAAGTGGTGTAGCCTATACAATAGTAAGTGGAGGACCACCTACAACCCCTATATGTTTAAATGATGGGTTTGCATACTCTGTTTCAGGTGACACTTTTTCTCTTCAAGCTCCTTGTATTCAGTATTATCAAGCAGACTCAACAGCAACAGGAGTATATTCTTATGCAATTAGATATTATAACTTTTTAGGGTTTTCTTCTACAGCAACATTTTTAAAAGATGCTGATGCAGCCAGCTTACATTCTAATAGAGATTATGAAGTAGGAATTGTATATATGGATGGAGAAGGTAGAGCATCTACAGTTCTCACAAGTCAAGATTGTACTGTGTTCTTTGAACCATCTTCTTGTGTTTTAAAAAATCAAATACGAGTAACCTTATCAAACCTTGCTCCTTACTGGGCTAAAAAATATAAGTTTGTGGTAAAACCAAGTCAGGGGACTTACGAGACTATTTACTCTAATTTATTTTATGCTCAAGATGGGACTGCAAAAAATCCTGGAGGGGGACTTCCCGTAGCCGATGTGGAAGATCCAAGTCAAGTGTGGTTTAAGTTAGATGGGCAAAATCAAAATATATTAAAAGTAGGAGATGAGTTAATAGTAAAACAAGATACACAAGGTGCTGTTTTTGGAGCACCTAAATCGGTGGTGTTAGCTATACAGTCTTATTCAGGTAAGGGTATTACAGATGTATCTTTACCAGGGCTATATATGTTGCTTAAACCTTCAGGATGGACTACAGAAACTATAGCAAACTCTACTTATTTTAGAGGTCAAAAAAGCGTAAAAAATACGAGTGGGGGTAGTATAGGTGGCTCTTGTATTGATAATTACAATTTAAATGATTCTGCAGGAACACCTTATGATCTCCCTGCTGGTTCTTCTGTTAGAATAAAAGCTGCTGCATATAGAGGGGGTAATAATTGTAGAAGAAATATAAGCTACGATAGAACATTTACAGTATCTCAAGATTACAATACTTTCCATCAGTGGGCAGTAGGAGATGATTTAGCAAGTAAGATGGGTACTAATACCTCTGGAACTTCTGGTGTAGAGGGAATGTCTTTATCATTTGACAATACTTTATATACGAGTGCAAGTTCTGCTTGCTCAAGTAGTGAGTATAATGTAAAGGCAAGTATAAGACAAAATGCAGCGGGTGGTCAATTTTTTGTATGGCAAGGAGCTATAACTGAATGTTTTGAAGCGAATTATAGTGATTCGGGGTGGTTCCCAGGAAGAGCTCGTTTAGAGATTGAGGTAACACGAGCAGGTGGAGTTTTTGTTTTTGAAACTGTACCAGGAGATGCTGATCCAAATTTATTTTATGATGCTTCTGAACTTTTAGATATAGAGCCTGACTTTGTTGGGGGCCCAGGATATCACATGGCTAAAAGAGATTTTGATCCAAGTGGTGGTGCTGGCTCTTATAGTTTATCAGCTGGTAGTCAAGACCAAACATCAGGAGGTGCTTCAATGGTAACAGTGTTGGATGCCTATAATTGTTATGTTTTTGGTAATGGAGTAGAAAGTTATAGAGTATATGACAGTCCAGCAGGTAAATCTTTTAATTTAGGAGAAAGAACTTTAGCAGTATCTAACCAAGACTTTCAAGAGGCAGATAGATTTGCAGGAATGACATATAGTGGGGTTTATAGTAGTTCAGCTAACAGTAATAACTTAAATGAATTTAATTTAGGTTTATTAAACTTTAAAGATTTAGAGACATCGTTTGGTCCTATTCAAGTTTTATATTCTCGTGAGACAGATATATTATGTTTACAAGAAGATAGAATATCTTATGTGTTAAATCAAAAAAATGTTATTACAGACTCAACTGGTGGGGGAGCAATAGCTTCAGTGCCTCAAGTTTTAGGAAGTCAAATAGCAAGAATAGAAGAATATGGTATAAGTTTTAATCCTGAGAGTTTTACTGCTTGGGGGTATGATATGTTTTTTACAGACACTAAAAGAGGTGCAGTAATAAACTTAAGAGGAGCATCTCAGGGTAGTGATCAACTACAAGTTGTTTCAACTTATGGAATGAATAGTTGGTTTAGAGATTGTTTTAATGCTCAATTAACTACTCAAAAATTAGGTGCTTATGATCCTTATATGAAAGAGTATGTATTAGGAACTAACTTACAACAAGTTCCTACACCTTTAAACGAAGTTCCTTGTGATACTACTATTAGTCAATTTAATAGTACGCAATCAATTACCTATGATGTAGATTTAGGGTTGGTTATTGGTGATGTTGTTACAGGTATTAATATAAGTTCAGGTACTGTAAGTATATCTATAGAGTGGAATGGTGCTATAGTTGCAAGTGCATCAACTTCAAGTAATACATTATTAACCTTTACAAAAACATCTAATACTCCTCAATCGTGTACAGTAACATTAACACCAACAGGACCTTCTCCTATTGTGCCTGCTACATATGATGTTACAGTGAAGTGCCCTAAAGGACTGCCATTAACGGTTAGACAAATAGTTGTAAACTCTAATAATTATAATGGACAAACTATCCATACTAATTATAACTGGTTTAACGCAACTAATATTAGTCCTTTTACAGGATTTAATCCAGCAACATTATCTACACCTGATCCAGCTGAATATGCGACTGCTACAGGCACACAGTCATTATTAGCGTTTCCATATTCTGGATCTTCTGTTACAATGAGAACTCAAAAGTTTGGAACTGATAATTTTGATTTTGATCCTTCTATGCATAAATTTAGAATACTCGCCTCACCTACTGAGTATTTTGCAAATCCTAATAATCCAACTTCAGCTGAAATAGCAACAGTAGTGGCTGCCGCTCCTATCGTGAGTGGGGCTGTCACGTCTCCATCGGCAGGAGAATATCAAGCAATTCAAGTTGGTGTAAATGTATCGGTAACAAATAGTTATTTATATTTAATTTGGGATTTCAGATTAGTTAGTTCAGGACAGTTATGCTATTGCTCTAATCCATCAAGTGCTGATGAGGTTTGTTGTAATTGTCAGGTTCCTTGTGATAAAGTATACTTTGGTCCTGTTACTTCAACTTTTTCACAAGTATGTCAGACAGAGGTTAATTCACCTGGAGCTAACAGTACGTGGGGCTTCCAAGGTAGTGGAGGATTACCAGTTGTAGGAAATGTAATATTTACAAGTACATCATGTAATCCTGCAAATGGATATCCGCCAACAGGTTTTTATATAATAGATCCTAATGTAACACCAACTTTATCTCCAAAACAATGGGTAGAAATTGGACCTAACGGAGTAGTATTACAAGCAGGAACGTGTTAAATAATAAAATAAAATAAAGATATGGCATGTATTAATTCAACAACTTTCTATTGGCCAGGAGCAAGTTTTGCTTCTACACCAACTATATACTCAGATCCAGGCTTTACTACAATAGCCCCTGATGGTTGGTATCAGCAAGGGGGAATATTTAGACAGATGTCAGGAGGAGTTTTAGGTGCAGCAACGACTTGTCCTGCCTGCGTGATTCCTTGTGATAGCACAGTGACTGGGAGCGGTGGAACTGGTAAATATTTAGCTACGGCCAGCATTGGAAGTTCAGTGGGAGTGGTGCTTATTAGATTTAACGCTTTTAGCGTTCCTGATCGATGTACATGGTCTTATGACTATGATAATTCAGGAACTCCTACAGTAGCTTCAGAATATTCTTCAAATACTTATGGGTATATGTCTGGACTTATAGGTACAGGTGGTGGTATAGGTAGTTATTCTTGTGTAACTATGGACGGAAGTACTATTAATGTAAGTAATGCTGCAGGAAGTGGAGGAACTTCATTCGCAGGAAATATATATAATTATGACTTTGCTACTAATTCTTTTGTGAATAGTGGGACTGCCACTACTGTTGGTCCTTATACAGACCAAGCTTCGGGTGGGGTGACGCTGGTGAATGGCATGACAGGTTGGTGTATGATGGTAGTTCCTAAACCTTTAGGGCTCCCTGCTACTTTAGATGTAGTAGTAGACGGTCCCTGTCAATCGACACAGTGGCAGATTTTTATCTCTTGTCCTACGCAATTAAATAACTTTAAATGTAGTCCCTCACCCACTCCTGCATGTACGGGAACTTCAAATCCATTTTTTACAGCTCATCCAGGGAATACAGCTGGAACAGCAGCTGCAGTCTTTGTCGGTGATTGGGCATTTGAAGATGAGTTTGGAGTAACAAAAAAAGCAGCTGGAACTTATTTAGTAGAAACTGGTGGTGCTCCACAATGCGTTGTAGTAAGTAGTAATGGGGTTGTAACCACTGCTAATAATTGTGTAGGAAATTGTTAATTATAAAAATATAAAACTATGTCAAATCCATTAAATCCAAATACTTTATCTTACAGTGAAGATGTAAAAGGATGGCCATCTTTTTATTCTTTTTTACCTGATTACATGATGGGGATGAATGGATTTTTTTATTCTTGGAATGGAGGAAATTTATACAGACACAATACTAATCCTTTAAGAAATAATTATTATGGTGTTCAGTATAGTTCTACTATTCAGTCTGTATTTAATATGGAACCTATGACAATTAAGTTATTTAAAACAATGTCATATGAAAGTAATGATGCTTGGAATTGCACATCCTTATTTACTGATTTAAGCACAGGATCTATTCCTGGATCTGGAGTTCCTTTACAAACATGGTTTGTACAAAAAGAAGGAGAATGGTTTTCGTTCCTAAGAGAAAACGCTACAACCACTAATTTTAAAGATAGATCTTCTAATGGTATAGGAGCCTCTACTAATTTAACAGGGCCTGTAGCCGCAGTAGTAATTGAATTTGGATTACAAGATATTGGAAGTATTGTTACTGTTGGAGATAGAGTTTTTTCAACTAACCCTCCTAATGCCCCTGTTTTTGTAGGAGCAGTAATTAATATAGTGAGACAATCTACTACAGATATTGCAACAGGAGTAGTAACACCAGCGTCAATTACAGTAGATACTGTAGGGCCTTATCCTAATGCAGTTAATCCTTTACCTTATCCTTTCCCTGGTACAGTTCCTCCTGTAGGAGACTTTATTTCAATTATAAAAGATGCAATTGCAGGATCAAATGGAGCACGTGGTTACTTTATGAATTTTACGCTAAAAAATGACAATACAAGTACAGTAGAATTATTTTCTGTAGGTAGTAGTGTGATGAAATCATATCCATAGATTTTATTATCTTTGCATAAATGAAATTAAATATAAGACCACTAAAAGAAAAAGATTATGAAGACATTCTTTCTGGATGGTGGAAAGATTGGAGATGGACTCCTCCTTCAAAAGATTTTTTACCTGAAGACGGTATGGGTGGTTTTATTGTTTATGATGGAGATACACCAGTTTGTGCAGGGTTTATGTATATAACTAATTCAAAAGCAACGTGGTGTGATTGGATTATCTCTAACTTAAAATATAAAGATAGACAAAAAAGAAAAGAAGCTTTAGAATTATTAGTAAAAACCATAAGTAACAAGGCGGAAGATTTAGGTAAAAAATATGTATACGCATTAATTAAAAATAAACCATTGATTAACGTATATAAAAAAATAGGTTTTGTGGAGGGAAGTACCTACACACATGAAATGATTAAAACAATATAATATGGCAGTAGTAACAGCAGCAGTAGTAGGTATAGCAGCAGCAGGAGCTTCAGCGGTGCAAGGATTTAAGGCAGCAGCTGATGCAAAAAATGCAGCAGAAAAGGCAGATAAAGCAGCAGCAAAAGCAATGAGTGAAGCTAAGGCTAAGGCACAAGTAGATATGTATGCTGGTCTTAATGTTCCTTTAGATGCATATGAAGCAGAATTTGAGAATCAAATAGCTGGTCAAAAACAAGCAGTAGAGGCACTACAAGAAGGAGACTCAAGAGCTTTAGCGGCAGGAGTAGGAAGAGTAGGTGCAGCACAAACTGCGGCAGGAGAACAAACTCGTATTGCTATGGGTGAAGAGATATCTGACCTTAATAAAATGAAGGCTGATTCTAAAGATGCTATAAACCAGCAGCTTATAACTATGGATGTATCTGCAGCAAAAGAGCAGAACCAAAGGATGAGAGATGCTGAAGCGGCCAGAGCTCAAGGTATTTCTCAAGGTATTCAAGGTGTAGCGGGAGTAGTTCAAGGTGTAGGAGATTTAGCCCCTTTGTATGGACAGAGCGGTGCAGATAGAAGAGGTTCTAAATTAGCTAAACAATATGCCGATCAAAAACCTGAAGGTATGACTGATGCTCAGTTTGCTGCTAATATAGGGGCTCAAGGTTTAAGCAGAAAAGACTATAAAAGCCTTAAGGAAGGTAGAGGGCAATGGAATTTTGCAGATAAAACATTAGACAATCAAACACAAGCGGGATTTGATTATAATAATCAAGGTCCTGGAGGTATGGATGATGACCCAAGCACTTGGTGGTAAAAAATAAATAAAGATAAAATGGCAAACGAATTTACTAAAGCAAAAATAGACTTTGATGTTTATCAAAAAGCGGATCCATCTTCACAGATTAATTTTGGAGAAGAGGCAAAGGTTATATCTGATGCTTTTAAAAATGTAGCAACAGAGAGAGAAGGAAAGAAAGCTGCACTGGAAAAAGCTTTCAAAGACCAACAGGCTGCGTTAAATGATTTAGGAGAATATGATAACCCTACCGCACAACAGGTAGTTATGAATGCAGGACAGGATGGAGCTAACAAGTTGTTAGACATGAAGAACATGATGAAGAGAGGTTTAGTAAAACCTGCTGATGTTACTATGTTTCAACAAAACCAATTAAATGGTTTTAATTTATTGAAGAAAAACATGGGTAACTTTGATAAAACTTTTCAAGAGTATACCACAAGATTACAAGAAAATATGGAAGGGAGTGACTTATCTCAAGGTGCTCCAGCAGAACAATGGTTAGCAAAACAATTAGAAGGGTTTGCTAATATGAATAATATCTCAGTACAGACAGATCCTGAAACAGGTAATGTTTCTATGTTAAGATTAAATGAGGACGGAACAGTTGATAAAAATTCAAGTGCTACACTGAATAGACTTACTCTTTTAATGAAGCAAAAAGTAAATAACTTCGATCCTAACAAAGGATTAGAAAGAGCAAAGGCAATATCAGGAAAGGTTGTACAACAACGAATAGATTCTAAGCATGGTTTAAATGCTAAAATTACAACAGAGGAAAGAAGCAGAATGGAAACAGAATACTATAATGGTACAGAGGGGCAAAAATATTTAGATGCGGAGGCTCAGTCAATGTTAGCCGATCCGTATGATATGCAGTCGTTTATGTTAAACTCATCCTTAACAACTGAGGATGGAACTGCATTTGAAATAGGAGACCAGCAGGCATTTGATAAGTGGAATGCAGAGCATCAAGGTAATGAAGAGAACAACCCTTATCTTGTAATGGAGTTTGGAGCAGACAATCAATATAACGCTCAGTTTACTGATGCCCAAAAAGAGATTGCTTTAGATGCTATGAAGACTAAGATAACAGGAACTTTAGATTATACTAAAGAAGAAGACGTAAAAGGTTTAGTTCAAAAAAGAGCTGAGACATCTGCAGAGACAAAATCAAAAGGAGATAAAGAAAATGCTGGAGTATATCTTAAAAATGTAGACATGGTTGTGTCAGGAACTGCTGCTGAATCTGATGCTGGTGCTCAAAACTTAATTGACGATATTAATAAAAATAATCCTAATGCTCCACGATTAACAAATATTGATAGAAACGTAGAGCTGTTAAATGAAGAACAACAAGAAGTAGAGTTAAATACATTTAAAGATGCTAACCCTAATGCTACCGCTCAAGAATTAGAAGCAGAGAAAAACAGATTAGCTACTGAGGGTAAAATCACAGACTTTACTATTAAAGTAGACGGGCAACAAGATAGAGTTATAGATGCTTATAATGATGATGGTACTCTAAAAAGTGGTCAGCAACTTAAGAGAGAAATCTATGAGAAGATTACTCCAAAGGGAGCTACTAAGTATGATATTGCAGAGAAAAATTATGATGGCGATCTATCAAGAGGTGCGGGTAATACATCAGCTGGAGGTGAAGGAGTGAAAGATAAGATTGTTTATAAGAGAATGAATATAACTAATACCAATGGTGACGAGGTTACTCCTGGTGATTATTTATATACAGAATTAGGTGGCTCTTTAAATTCTTATGCAGATGAGCCTGCACAAGTAGAAGAAGAGTTTAATAAACTTATGGATATGGATGAGATAATGCCACGTGGTCTTGAAGGTGGTGGTAGTTTAAAGATTAATGCGGCAGGTGACGGTGTCTTTACTATTGGAGGACAAGAGTTTATATGGTCGGATATTTATGGAGATGGGGATAATGTACAAGATATTGTGGTCTTTATGCAAGACTCTATTGAGACAGCTGTAAATAATCAAAACTCAGGAACTACAGGTAGTGGTGGATCATCTAAAGGAGCTGGGAGTAAATACAACTAAATAATATATGAACGAAAAAGCAATCAATGACGGGTACAAATATTTTGTAGAGACAGGATACCAAGGTACTATAGATGATTATAAAACACTCCTTAATACTAATGGAGATGCTGTTAATGATACATATAAATACTTTGTCAATACAGGTTATAAAGGAACTGTTAATGACTTTGTAACTTTATTTGGTATTGGTGAAAAAAAAAATCCCGTTGGCAATGGTACTGGAGAAGAGGAAGTTATGGTATCAAGTATCGAGGACATTCAAGAACCTGGCTCATCGGAGCCTTCTCTTCAGCCAAGTAATGAACAAGTTGATAGTGCGATAACTGAAGGTGCCCCTGAATTTGGTGTTGAAGAAACTGAAGAAGAAACCATAAATATAGGACAGGGCAACCAAGTAAATCCTGAAGATTTAATAAAGCCACGATCAGTTAAAGGTTATGAGCCTGAAAGTTGGGGTGGATTAAAAAGCCTTATAACTCAGTCTACACAAGAGGAGCGTAGCGATCCTAATTACAAAGGATTATTTAAAGTAGATACCACTGAAGAGGTTGTTGAGCAGCCAAGTGATTTCTTTGATGAGTCTCTGCAACAGATTACACCAGACCTTATTTCTAAGACAGAAGAGAATGTAGTTCCTTTAATGAACTATCATTTTAATGACTATGGGTTTACTTTTACTGAAGCAGATTTTACAGGTGATGAGATGACAGTGTCTGCCGCTAATGGAGAAACATTAAAAGTAGAATTAGATGCTTTGTTTTTTACGGGCAAATATTCTGATGAGTTAAAACAATTTTTACAAGATAATAAAGAAGAGAGCACTAAGTTACACCAATTAGAAGCTGGCTATGTAAAGAAACAACAAAAGATTCAAGGAGAGAAAGATGTAGAGAATATGGTTAAGGATTTAACTACTGAAACCAACGTTCTTAGAGATGAGTACAGTGAATACTTAATGGCTAAAAACTTTTATGATAAAAATAATTTATCTGACATGGATCCTAACGAGGTGGTATATGTAGAAGGTCCTGACGGGCAGCAAATGGCTACAACTCCTAAAGTTCTTGCAGAAAAAATAGCTTTAGCCTCTCAAAATATTGCAATATCTAAAAAGAATTTAGCAGTAAAAGGAAAAGAATTAGATGAGGTTGTAGGCGGATGGTACGAGATGCGTAGTGAGCAAAGTAGTATAGGGGGTTTTGCTTATAATGCTTTATTAGATGGTTCCGCTCGTATAGGAACTCAAGTGATGAATAGGATGATTGATGTGGGTACTTATATGGCACCTGCAGAAGGAGGCTTAATGTCTCAGAATGAGTATAGAACCAAAGTGTTAACTAAAGCAAAAGAAGCTGGGTTATTAGGAGACACTTATACGGAAGAAAGAATACAAGAAATTATTTCTAATGATGAAGAGTATGAAAGATTTTTAGAGTTAATAGAAAAAACTCCAGGAACTACTACAGAAATTAAATCAGCAGGATCTATAAAAGACGGTACATCTGCTTCTACTCGAAAAGTAACTACAACTTTATTAGAAGATATAGAATCTAAAATATTAGACGAGTTAAGAAAAGAAATAAAGTACGATGTAAAGCCTGGAGAAAATGTGTACGCTAATCCGTTCTCTCAATTTGCTAACGATCCAAAGTATGATGGTAAAGATGGCATGTTAGAAATGTCACGTAGAGGATTGAGGTACGGGTTAGGTATGGAGGAGACTACTGAGGAGGCTACTCAAGAAGCTAAAAAAGGTTTTTGGGGAGGTGCTCTAATAGGAGTAACTGAGTCTATCCCAGCTATGTTAGGCCCTGCTCCTGTTAGGATATTTAATATGATAAGTCAAGTAGAAGACCATATTAATGAGGAGATGGAAAATGATCCTGACTTTGCAGATATAAGTGAAGCTGAGAAGACTATGTTTACTGTGCCTTTAGGTATAGTGGTAGGGGTATTAGAAAACCTTGGGTTTAGAAATGCTATTGCTCAGAAAGGTTTAGCAAGTAAAATATTATTACTGGCACTAAAGAAAAGTGGTAAAGATATTACAGGGCAAAGCTTTAGACAAGTAGTAAAGAAAGAGGTTAACAACCTTATGGGACAAGGACTTCTGTTAGTTACAGCTTCTGGATTAGCGGAGTTTGAGACGGGGCTTGCACAAGAGATTGCAGATATAGGTTTTAAAGAAGCTTATAATTATAATAAAGAAAAAGAAATGTTTAGAACTCCAGAGTCTTTTGGTGATGGGGTAAAGCAAGTAATCAGAGCAGGACTACAGGAAGCAGTGGGAGGATTTGTAATTGGTACACCATCAGCTATAATACAGACAGCAACAGCTGGAGATTTCACTGGTTTAGGAGATGGTGTTTTTGAGATGTATGAGCAGGTTCATAAGGAGCCTGTAGTAAGAGACGCATTTATTCAAAGAACTAAAGAGCGTATTTTAAATGGTGATATAACTAAGAAAGAGGGACAGCTTGAAATTGATATGTATGACCAAGTAAATGGGGTGATGGATCAAATACCTTCGGATCTTCCTACTAATCAAAAGAAAGAACTACTTGGTAATCTTTTAAGACAACAAGAACTACAGGATGATATAGATAAATATAATAAGCTACTAACTAAAAGACAACAACAAGAGTTATTAGATTTAGAGAATGATGTAGAAAGAATAGTTCGATCTGGTAATACACAAAACCAACAAGAAGCACAAGAGACTGAGTTAAATACACAGGCAATAAACGAATTAAAAGAGGAGGGAGTAGAGAACCCAACTCCTGAACAAATTAAAACTAAAAGAGATGCCATTCAAAAGTCAAGCCCAGAGAAAGTGGATGTACAAGAATCTACCGAAAGTAGCCAAGAAGTGGGAGATGGAAACACCCAAGGGCAGTCTACCCAAGAGAGCCAGGACAGTCAAACAGATCTTGACACGCAGACGCAAGAGGAAGTAGATGATTTAACATCTATATTTAATGAGCAAACAGGTATGCAGGAGCAAGAAGGAACTCCTGAACAACCAACTCGTAGAGCTGTAGTACAAAACGAAGAAGATGGAACTATAGATGTTATAGTTACTGACGGTAAAAATGAAGTGTATGAGGGAACAAGTGTTTCAGATAATGTTCATGTGACACAACCTAAAAATGCTAAGCCTGAAAATAGTGTTGATATTTCTTTTGATAGTTTATTAAATAAAGCTAAGAATGCAGGTAAGGCTATAGTTAAATTAATTCCTGACTTAGACATTGTAGTACACGCATCAGAAAATAATTATAATAAAGCAGTAAGCAGTGAGAACGCAGGAACACGTGGTACTTTTAATCTTAATACTAATACCATTCATATTAATTCTTCTAAAGCTAATACACGAACAGTAGCTCATGAGGTTATGCATGCTGTACTATTAAAGAAGTTAGGAGTCAATGCAGACTTTAGTAAAGTTACAAAGCGAATGTTAGATGCTGTAGCAAAAGCAATGCCTAAAGATTCTAATTTGAAAGAAGTTATAGAAGACTTTGCAAAAGATTATAAGATTAATGACCAGAATGAAGAGCAAGTGTCAGAGTTGTTTGGATATCTTTCAGCTGCATATACGCAGTTAGATGGGCCTACTAAAAATATAGTAAAGAGGTGGTTACAGAAAGCAGCTAAAGCTGTTGGTTTACCTGTTAACATAACAGAGTTCACTAAGGAAGAGGCTGATATGATTGAGTTCTTTAATACAGTATCAGGCAAAGTAAGAGAGGGAGTTGAAGTTACAGAAGGAGATATAGAAGTTATTCCTGGAGAGGTAGTAGAAGATGCTGAAGGTCCTGTGCCTGAAAATATTCCTGATGATGGTCCGTCTATTGACTTAGAGGTAACAGAAAAAAACCAAAAAGATAGGGGTGGTATTGATATGAGTAAAATAAAACGTGGTTCTATTAACGATCTTAGTGGAGTGAATGCTTTTGTTTTTGCTGCAGACCAAGCTACTTATGGTAATATAGAAAGCCCATCAGGCTTAGAGTTTATGTTTAACGGAGGATACCTATATCCTTATGGCTCGGAGTCTCAAGGAAGTAATGCTGTTTGGGTATTTTCTGCTGAATCAGCAGCTAATAAAGTTTTAAATAAAGCTAAAGAAAGTGATGGTGTGGGACTTGTTATGTCTCAGGCTTCAGATGGTATTACAGGTAATCTACAATTTTATGATTTCTTAAATGCAGAGATTGAAAATGCAATAGAAAAGGGTGCATCACCAAAAGAAATGGTAGATTATATAAATAAAAAACTTGCTGATAAAACTAAAGATGGAGGAGATGGTAAAATTACTACATATTTAAAAAAGAATGGATTACCAACACAAATTAAAAATTACCAAGAGATACAAGATTTATTTAAAACTACAAATTTTGAAGTAAGAGGTCAGTTTGCAAGAAAATTTATGAGTGCAGAGTCATATAATAAGTTTGGCATCTATCCTTTTGAAGCGAAAAAAACTATTGATGGGGATATAGAGAGTGTAGTTAATGATCCATCTCTTAAGAAAATTCAATATGGAGATATAATTTCAGCCATAGAGTTTGACCAAGATGGTAAACCTTTTAAATTAAATGAAGGTGATCCTGGATATCATCCAGCATACCCATGGGCATTGCCTGGTAAACCTATGATGGTATTTAATAATGCAGTAGATGTTAGAAAGGTTTATCCAAAAGCAAAACCAGTTTCTGGTAATCAAACTCTTTTAGGTAAAAGAACGAAACCTGTAGCTGCTCGTTCTGCAATGGGTGGACAGTATGTTGCTAAGGTTCCTAAAGATATTAATGTAGAGGGTGCACCAATAAAAGAAAAAGCACAGAAGGTTACATTTAAAATAGAGAAGCAAAGAGTATATAAAGACGATGCCTCTGGAGTTACATTCTTAACTAAAGGATATGGTGGTACATTTATTAATATACCAAGGAAAGCAATTACTATAAAAGATATTGATGGTGTAAGCCAATACCAGAAACCTTTAGTTGAGGTTACTATGGAAAGAGACGTTTATAATAATCAAGACCAAGCAAGATCTGTAGTTGATGGAAAAGAAAAATTTGTAAATGAATTAGAGACTATCAGAGG